>Ga0208013_1000126_pt1 | contig 55132 bp, 35 predicted proteins | sample 16_taG_FD_184091 | JGI IMG/M metagenome (GOLD analysis project Ga0208013, IMG submission 184091) | Marine viral communities from the Subarctic Pacific Ocean - 16_ETSP_OMZ_AT15313 metaG (SPAdes) (version 2) | ecosystem: Environmental > Aquatic > Marine > Oceanic | place: Pacific Ocean | collected...
TTGAAGCTCGGTCGGTCGACCATGGAGGTCGCCGCGCTAACCCACATTCCAAGAAGAACACTTCTAAGAGAGGAACAGTATCTATGGAGCCAACTAAGAACGAAGTGGCAGCAGCAGGAGTAAGCAATCAGCAATCGCTGGTAAAGCGTATCGTCCAGTCTGCCCGCGTCAAGTCTACAAAGACCATCATCCCCGGAGGAAAGTTCCTTCTGGATGAGGTCGATCAGAACAAGCTACAGGCTGCAGTCTTTACCTGGCTGCGACGTCATCGCTGGTTTGAGTGGGTGAAGATTTCCTTCGCCGCCAACCCCGACGACCTCGATGTAGTAGTCACCAAGGTCGCTGACTTCCCAGAAGCTAACGGCTATGCCGTATGGGAACAGCCGGCACAAGGTAAGAGATGGCTCGCCGAGCAGATCTCTGACGCACTACTGCGCAGCAAGCTTATCTACATCGAAGCCCGCAAGGACGGGCTGTACGTAGCTAAGGAACGAAGCGAGTCGGACTTCAGTCCGGCAAGTGAAAACTGGCAGCCGTACTATGAGATTATGCCTGTTCGCCGTGGCGAATACGCAATCAATCAGTAAGCACCAGTCTGTGCTGTTGAGGGGTCCCTTCGGGGGCCCCTTTTTTATTCAACCACTCTAGGTAAGAGGCTCTTCTTCAATGCTTTCAACTCTATCTTCTAGGGAGGCCAAGGTGGTTTTGGCGTCAGCAAGTTCCGTGCTCAAGATCGTCAGTAGTTGGTGTACCTGAGCCATCGTCACGTAATGCTCCGACGCTACGAACGCATCGTTCAAACTTTGCTCAAGCTTAGTTAGACGCGCTAGAAGTCTGTTGTATTGTTCTGTGCTTACAGCCATGATTACTCCCGGACTTTGCTCAGTATATCATTCTGCTTCTGCAGTCGGCTATTCCAAACTTCTTGAACCACAGGGCGTCGGCGCTCTACGAGGAGCGCCAGGTCCTCGTACTCACTAGTTGTTCTCATCTTCAATCTCTCTTCCCTCAGCTTAACAAACTTGGTGTTAATGTAGTTCACTTTGTTGGGTCTTAGACCCAACGCATCCAATGAGGCCCAGAGGGCCTCTGGCTGGCTCGTGACATCATCGAAGTCTACTACCTGGTGTGCAACTGAAGAGAGCTCCAGGTGGGCCCAGAGGAGTCCGTCGGCTAGTTCCTGCTTCATCGTCTCTACCAATGTCTTATCAGCTGAACTGATTGCTTTATAGCTAGGAGGGACGAAGTCAAAGAGGAGTTCGCGCGGCAGCAAACCAAGCTCCCACTTGAAGGCTTGTCTGTGAATACGCAAGTACAGCAAGTCTTCGACAGGGCGTCGCATAAACAGCAAGTGAAAGTCATTCACCAGGTGCTTCATGACACCTGGTGCTAGGACATCTTTAGCCAAGTGCCCGAGGGAGTACTGACGGAAGTGGCTGACAACTGCCTCAACATCCTGGTGGCCATAAAGAGTTTCTAGCGCATCAGGCAGCAGACTAAAAATCTCACCATGACGAGCAACTCGATTAGCTGTCTTGTACCAAGGTAAAGACCTGCGTACGATCTTGTACAGTGGTGTACTGAAGCTCTTAGGCAGGCTGGTGACCATCACGGACTTCACATGTGTTTCCTGAGAAGGTTAACGTACTTCCGCTCAGCTCTTCGCACCACTGCAGGGTCAGCAGGCTCAAGCGACATTGTCGCCTCACACCAGGCTTCAAACTCTGCGCCATGCAAAGCCAGCACGTCAGGAAACCTACTGTAGCCAATCTGAGGAAACTGTTGGACTGCAGTTCCCCTCGAATCAATCCCAATCATCTGTACCTTAGTGTTGCCAATACCATAAGAAGGAAGCGCCCCATGAAGACGGCAACTAACTACCAGCTCACACTGAGCATACAGCTGCAGCACTGAGTGACTGTCATTGCTGAAGTACAGATCTTCCTTTGGAATCTCACCTGATAGCAGCAAGTACTCCTTGAGACCATGACATACCACAACCACGTTCTTCCCCATCCTCTTGTATACCAAGTACAGACGTTTCATCAGGTTCCGAGGAGCATGAGCTCTCCCAGCATCATCAACAGCACCAGCGGCTTCATGAGAGATATGGTGCGCGCTGGGCGCTACCAACGCTACCAGGTCGTCACTCTTCTTTTTGATACCTCTCTTCTTCGTAGCCCACGTAGCAGTGCAAGGCATGAGCTGATGCTCCATGTGCATGCTGTTTAGTAGCGCAGAAGCATGAGGGTCTCTGACAGTAGTCAGTACACTGTGATTGTCTCGGATCTTAAGGATCCGTCGAGTCTTGTGCGACCCCATACAGTACTCAGCAAACCTCTCAGGGGTGATAGTAGGACTAGGATGCCCACTGCCGCCCGCTAGGGCGTAGGCCTGCAGACCCCACTTGGCTACATAGCTGGTCCAGACATTTGTATCGTACCAGAAACTCCAATCATCCAAATTATTGTATTGAGGTGTACCGGCGATGACCAGCTTGCCTGATTCTCGGATGAGGCGTTCAAACTTCTTGAAGTCCTTGCCGTTGTTGAATTTGTCCAACAGCAGCCAGTCAACACGCTCTCCAGCCGCCTTTTCCCACAGGTACTGCAGGCCGATAGCAATATACGAATCGCCAATATTGCCACTATTAAAATCACGTCGGGTAAGAGTAGGAACTAGCATTACTTGTACGCCTCCACGGTGAGAGTACTGTCGTCAGACAACAGGTCCACATGACCGAACCCTGCCTCAAGCAAAAGCGACCGCAGCACATGCGCATCGTATGCAGCCAAGTGTACGTCACCATTGGCTGTGCTACTAAAGAGCTTGAAGTTAGCCCACATCGTATGACTGTAGAAGTTCTGTACCTTCAGATGCTTTCGCTCATCTTTGTGCAAGTTCTTAGAGTCAGCCTGCCACTCGCTACCGTTCTTCAGATACGCTTCGCAAATCCACCGGAGGTTTGGGCATTCAATATGAAGCTTGCCGCCAGGCTTGAGTACACGGTGCCACTCTTTGAGCGTGGCCTTGATGGTACGCCAGCTAGCATGTTCAATGCTATGGACACTAAGCAACTCATCAAAAGTATTCGCCTTCACAGGAATCTTGTCAAACGAGCAGCAGTACTGCAGGTCTGGGCATGCTGGATCAATGTCCAGGTGTTCGTATCCAGGTCGTGGCCTGTTGCCAGACCCAAGCTCTAGCTTTCTCATGTAGGTTCTCCGAACTCGTAGCCGTACCGGCTAATGTCCTCACTGTATGTCGACCCAATCAACTCAACTGTATCTGCGTTGTAGTAAGCAGAGTAGTGCTGATGTTTAGTGGCATTCAGGTGAGGTAGCTTAACGCCTGCCACTCCTAGGTGCTGGCAAACTATGTCAAAATCTCTATGAAGGTGCTCAAACCGCCCAACAAAATCAGCTCCGTCAGCCCAGCTGGTAGCTGGAGCCATAAAGTCAACAGCATTGTGTGGCTGGCGCCAGGGAATTTGCTTGAAACCATCTCTCAACCCCATGACCAGCTTTTCAAAAGGTAGGTCTTGGGGAATCAGCTTCAATCGCACCACGTGATGATAGTAGCTAACCCATCGATCCCATGGGTTACGCACAAAAGCAAAACTCCAAAGGTCAGACTTGACTTCATCTGGAAAAGCATGCTGGTAATTGATTCTGTATCCACGCTTGTTGTGAAGCAGCTCCCCACCGGGTCGCCCTCCATACAGTGCGACCTCAATGCTAGACCCAGCGGTCTTGGGTACATGGTAGAAGAAGGCTTTCAAGTTCTTGAACACCATTACTCCCCCAGTTTCTTCTTGAGCTTTCTGTACACAAGCGCAACATCAAGCTCCTTCATGCACTTTGTATTGATCGGGCAAGCTTTGTACCAGCAGCCCAGGCAACTAAGACCAGACAGCGTGATGGCCTCATGCGATGAATAGTAATTGATGCGAGACAATGGGGGAACGGATCCAAACAGCACCAGCGATTTTGTATTGACAGCACCAGCGATATGCATCGGTCCGCTGTCAGGACCGATGAACAAATCCGCTTCAGAAATCAAAGCTGCCATCTGCCGCACATCAGTAGCTGATACATTAAGCACATTAGCATGAGCGGCCCAGGAGCTGTACTTCTTGTTGAAGTCCAAGACTGCGAACTGCACTGGCAGATCTTTCGAAAGCGTGATGAGTTCGATGTACTTTTCAATAGGCCAGCAGCGCTTGTCTTCCATGGAGGCGGTATGAAGTACCACAATGGTTTTGCCTGCAGAACGATAGGGGGCGTACCTCGCAGCTGCCCAACGCTGTTCAGACTCTTCGACTTGGTACCAGCTTCGTCGATCGCTGATGCGACGAAGACCCATAGCTCTTCCGAACAGATCAACACGATTGATTGCAGGGAGCTCTGCGCGCTCAAACCTCAGACACACGGCGCTAACATCTACTGTGGCGTCGTAGGAACCATGCTCCACATAGCGAGCATCAACTAGCTCATCAACGAATGGGCAGTTTTTCATCAGCTCGTAGTAGATGTTCGTTCCAGTTGAATGCATGTCCAGAGCGTATGTGAGGTGTAGCCGTGGGAAATCTTTCTTCAATTGACGAAGTGCGGGCGTAACCATAAGGACGTCCCCAATTCCTCCAACCTTTCTGATCACGCACACGCGAGCTTGTCCAGCTTTAGAGACAATCGTCTCGTAAAACGAACCAGGGCTTCTCCTGTGTGTCGCTACAGGAGAGCCCCGGAGGGCCTTCTGAGGCGATTTCTTTTGAAGCAAGGCCTGTCTAGTGACCTGGCGACGCATTACCGATACCAGATCACGTGCAAGGCTACCAGCCCAACATCATCATCCCAGTCATCTGAGGCATGCCCCACGTTTCTCTCTAGCTTGAGATTCAGGATTCCTAGACCGGGCGCACCCAGGTTCTCAACTGGCCACTCGAACACGATAAGGTTGTCAACGTTTGCTCCACTTAGGCCCGTATTGGTCACTGTGACTGCCAGTTGCCATCCAGGATCAATCAAGGCCTTGTCTGGGATAGTGTTCTTGGAGACATTGTCTGACATTTGAATATCAAACACAACGCCTGTGCCGCCAGGATATCCACCACCGTTTGGCTTAAGCAAGAAGTGACCGATGATCTTGACGCGAGAAGGCTTGTTGCCTGCTTCATCCACAGGGATAGGTACAGATGTGTACGCTGTCTCTGTTGTGCCAGAATCATAGTCCAAGGTCTCCACAACAAAGTCTGTCATCTCCTCGGTAACCAGTGTTGGCTTATTCCCAGCGAAAGTGTGCCAGTCTGCTGGACGGACAACCGTGTGCCCTACCTCTAGTTCCTTGACGATGCCATCTCGGGTAATCTGTGCATTGGACTTGCCAGGGTTAGAACTACGATAGTGCAGCTCGGTATCGGCCGAAGTTGCATCGGGCCGAGTATTGACTCGGCCTTCGCCACCAACAGCACCAGGGTCAGCTCCAGACACCTTAAGCCCCATCCACATACCAGCTTCAAGATCCAAGCCAGTATCTCGAAGGACTCCGACAAGAGCATTTCCTGTGTCTCTCCACTCAAGCAAAGTTGCCAGAGGGCTGCTGCCATCATCCTTGATTACGACGCGACCTTGTGAAGCCAGTAGCTGCAATGCTCCAGCCACGCCAGCGCCTCCAGCATCGTATGCATCTTGCAGCGTGCCGCTGACGCCAGCAAAGGCGTCATCAATACCCTTCAGATGGGCAGTAAGATGGGCAGCAACATTCGCGATGGGCACCGTAGTTCTGGTGTAGTTGGTTGGAACGTAATCGATGTCCAGGTGGTCGCCATCTAGCTCATCGGCTCCGGCACTCTCATGTCGTGCAGCGTGTGCTCCGAGCTGGGTGTCTAGCTCAGCAATGGCACGCTCCAAACTCCAGCCATTGGTGATGAACGCATTGGGGGACCAAGCGCTATAGCCAGGGGTCTCAGGGCCGCTGGTCGCCATACCGATGAACTGTCTGATGTAACTGAGGTCAGTCGGCAAGCCAGTAATGGTGCTTTGGGGCAGCGTGGTGTCAATAGTCACCTGGCTGAGAAGTACAGTCAGCGACAAGGCGGGATAGGTACTGGTATACGAATTGCCAGTACCAGGAAAACCAGCGAAGAACGAACCAATTGATTCAATCGCCTGGCTCAAACTGTAGGTCAGGTCAGGCTCACCATCACCATCAAGGGTGTAGTTCAGACCCATAGTGTCCTTAGCTAGCTGAAGAAGGTCCAGGCCGTTGACCGCAATTAGTCCTCGCAGTTCAGTGTCATCATACTCATCAGAATCCAATGCAGCCTGCAACTCGTTTTCTAGTCGAGCGATCTCAGCAAGGAGAACATCAATCGTCTCCTTAATGGTACGAGCTCTAGCTAGGTCTGAGCTGTAGTAAGCATCAGCATCAGCTTCTGTGGCAGTGACATGAGTGAAGATGGTGTTGCCTGCCAAGCCCAGATCCAAGGCATTGGCTCCGTCTTCGCTGCTAAGTGTCCTGACTAGTTCGCGGTACACCACGTTTAGCTGATAGACGATTGAGGCCAAGTCCTTTCGAACATTGGCACTGAATGATGCGCGCTCGGCCTCGGTGCGCATGCGTCCGGTGTTTGTACCGGAGCGCTGCACCAGGCTCTGAAGTTCATCGTTAAGCTTGTTAGCCATTAAATCACTCTCACATTAAAGGAATCGATCCGAGGGGTTTTACCGGTATCTGAAGTCCCCAGGAGAGCCTTCACGTACAACTTGTTTGTTGTTGCAGACTGCACGGCCCAGTCTGCACTGAAAATTTCTTGCTGCCAAGAGGCGTCAGTCTTGTCAACCTTCACCTTAATGTACCAGTTTCCATCCACATCTTCAATAGTGAACATTCTGAAGAACTGGGGGTCTCCCTTTTCAGCAAAGGCAAACTCTTCTGGAGAGCGATATACCATCAGGTCTCCAAAGATTTCACTGGCGCCTTGGTAGACGCGATCGCCAACAAAGCTATCAGAGTACGGAAACCCTTCTGCCAAGTACTTGTGATTGTAAGGGTAAAGAGGATCGGCCGCTTCGAGCGCTTCAACAGAAGCAAGACTAGTATCCAGCTCGATCCAGTTGGCATCGGAGGTAGCAAGCGTGCTATATCCTTGAGGGATATAAACCTGCCCACTAACGAGAGAACCATTGACGTAAGCGCTAGAGTCACCCAAGTCCAAGAAGCGCCCATCCGGACTCTCCACGTACATGGTTGTGCTGTACTGCTGGGTCATCTCATCGAAGGACCATCCAGGCACAGCGCCCAGCAACGTCGCAGGGGCACCGCCGACTACAACATTTCTCTTCACAGACACGCTCTGTAGTGGGACGAGATCCACGTAAGAACTGTCGATATACGTGTTGATTACTCCGTCAGTCTGAAAGTCCAAGTCTTTCATTGTACTGACATTGTCCAACACTACCCCGGTTGCAAGAGACTCATCGATGAAAGCGCTAGCTTGTGTAGCGCTTCCATCGGAGAACGATACGTAATTTCCGGCGTCACCATCATGAGAGACACCCGACCAGTTTACGCCATCCTGAGAAAGGTAGAAAGAAACTGAAGTGTCCTCTGGTTCGCAAGTACAAGCACTAAGGGTAGCCTTAGTGAAGTACACAGAATTACCCTGGTCATCCTTTACCTCATAGGGTCCGCAGACGAGGGAGCTGCGTTGGCTAGACTTATACGAATCCGCATAAATCTTGAGGGAGTCTAGTGAAAATACATACATGTAGCGATTGCGACTACTGGTGTTTGAGTCAGCTGCATCCTTGCTGAAGGTGAACTGAATCTTCTTGACCTTGTCTAGGCCAAGCTGGAATGCCATTTCTGCTGTGGCAACGCGCTCAACAGCAAGAGAAGTGAAGGCTTGACCGTCAAGGCTATAGAAACAGCTGACAGTCATCTTCTTGTTTACGCTGATGGGGAGCCCACTAAGACGAATGTCTCCGACATACGTCTCTTCTGGAAGTTCCAAGGAAAGCACAAGAGTAACTCTACCTTGCTGGTCCTGAGTGTACACGACATACTCCCAGAGCGAACCATCATCGTCCTTCAAGCTGGCGACAGGACTACTAGCAGACTTGCCCACAATGTTTGCCTGGCCGGCAACAGTAGTGGAAATCTTGAGGTGGTCAAGATCCAAGGCGGTATACCCTTGTCGACCAAGAGTGACATAACTACTCTCAACCTGCGCGTCAGAGAGAACCTGGTTGACAGCCTCTTGGGTGTCGAAGGTTTCCTCTACGCCTGTAACGAACGCATCAGCAGTGCCATTGAGCAGAAGTAGGTTGTCCAAGCGAGACTCAGTCTGATTCAGCAAGCGTCCAATGCGCTTGCTGGTAGCGTAGAAGCCACGATGCGAGTCTTCAAGAAGCAACAGGAGTTCATCCAGTCGGGTGCTAAGCGTTGTCAGGTCATCGTAAACAGCAGTTCGGTTGGTGTTCTCGATCTCAACGCTTGAGACGTCCTTGTACTTGGGTCGCTTTAGGTCGAAGCCTACGATACCAACTTCATCAACAGTTGGGTACGCGGCTTCTTCAGCAGCGATTAGGTTTCTTAGCTCAGCATCAGAAGGGGAGCGCTGATGATCCTTCACGAATCGTTGCACGGCCCTTCTGCGCAAAGTGTTCTTGTACGGAGTGCTTGGCATCAGGTGAACCTAAACGCTAGTAGCGAGATGATAGGTGTGAAGTAATCTCGAAGAGACTTCAGAGACTCTTCTTGAGTCTTCTCTGCCCAAATGAGCTTTACCAAACTGTTGATCTGCTTTAGGCCTTCGGTTCTAATGGACATACTGTTTGTACCCTTGTCGTAAGAGTAGCGATCAATTTCCTGGGCCACGTTGTATGCAACTCTATGCGCACTAGCCTTGTACTTTACGGTAGCTCCAGCCTGCAGGTCAGCTCCGCCATATAGTACGCCAGCCTTGTAGTCCACAGAGTACTTGTTAGCTGGCTCAAACTCTGGGTCTTGATAGTAATAGTGAATGGTGGTGTCGGCAGCAAGTGTTCCCCCAAGGGACACGTAGACTGTAACAACACCATCTCCACCGACGAAGTACTTTCCGGTGGAGTTGACAGCGGAAACACTACCCACGAGGGTGGCAAATGTTGTTGAATCACCGAACAGCACTTCGAAGCCCTCGTACCACAGGGCGCCTGCAGCAAGAGCGAAGCTAACAGTATCATTGAGACCGTCAGCCGTGGTGGCCACGGTCTTCTCTGAGTTCATTGGGATCAAGCCGAGAAACTCAGACTTACCATCAACGAAGTCAACTTCTTGGGCGTCAACGTTAACGTATGTTCTGTCAAACATGTCAGAGCTGACTCGAAGGCTTCCTTTGACAACGTAATCATGACTCAACGTCATAGCATCAGAAGCTGCACTGACCTTGGGTGTGCGGGCACCGAAGGACCCCGTCAGAACGTTCACGCGCTTCTTCAGCGAGCTTCCAACAGTATCCTCCTCCTCCACTGCCTGGAAGTCCTCAGGGGCGACCCTGACGCCCCAGGGGCGCACAGTGCCTTCGGCAAAGACCACGTCGAAAGAGTCTGTGCTTAGGGCCTGGCCGGTAGAGTGATCGAACGTAGCTCGGACGATCTCATCATCCAACTCACTATTGAGCCACAAGACACCGTTCTCAGCATCTAGCATGTAGCTGTTAGGAGTAGACGCCAGTGTTGCACGAGTACTTACTGCCACATGCACGGTACCCTTGTTGCTTGTCAGCACAAACCCATCTGTGTCCAGGTTGCTGACACCAAGGTGAATGATGCGCTTGTCTCGTGGGAGTAGTTTTGTGTGCCGGGCGGCTCGACGAGGCAGGTATGTTACCTGGATGTTGTCTTCATCTGGATCGAATAGCAATTCCATCTGATGGTAGTATCCGTCAGCGCGCTGTTCAAACAACATTCGCTCTTCGTCAAAGACTACCTCAACCTTACTTCCGTCAGCTAGATCTTCGCTGAGTTCAATTTCTTGGAAGTCGTCAGAAAAACTCCACTGTTCTGCAGTCAGTGAGCCATTGTCTTCCACATACTCATATGTATAACCGTTGACGTAGACAGTCATCGACTCAGGATCAAGCCCGCCAGCAACAGGACTGAAGGGGAGTTCGAATCGAGTGGTCTGACCTGAGCCACGCCCAAGGTAGATGCGCTTAAAGCGATTGCCTCGTCGAGCAATACGAGGCTGAATTGCGAACACCTCGCTACGCGCTGGGCGCTCCGGGAGAGTAAGGTGAGAAGGACTCTTGTGCGTACTGACTGCTTTCATCAAAGTCTTCGTCTTCTTGATTGGGTTCGAATCAGGAAGGAAGCTGGTCGCATTGTCCAGGGAGTCGTCATCGCGGAGCATGCGCAAACGCCAGATCATGCTGGCTTGAGTACCGTCCATCAACACGGACTCTCCGATAGAGTCATCAACGTTTTCTGCTGAGATCCAGGTTTCGCCACCGTCGAAGGAGACTTCAATCAAGGCGTCAAAAAGCTCAGGCTTTGGCGGCCAGATATCGACTACTGGAATCGTAAGATAAAGTCCGGATGGCAAATCTCGCTCAACGCTGTTGATACCACCTACGCTATCGAACTTGAGTTGGTTGACAGCAAGCTTACTGATGCCAAGGGCATAGCGCTTGCGCTCTGCCACACCACCATTGTTCGTTGCCACCTGCACAGAGTGGGGGTGTGCTTGAACAAGCTTGATGGTGATGGTCTTAGCCAAGGTGGGGAGAAATGTGAGACTCCACTCTGTATCGTTGCCAGCGGACCGCACCAGCATGCGGTCCTTGTCTAGAGGACCGGCAAGGGTCTTGGCTGAAACCTGATTCTGACCTGCAGTGCTCAGCAAGATGTCAGAGACAACATAGGTGTAAGTCTGACCGATGTTCAGTGGAGCGATAGTGATATTGTTTACCACCTGCGCTTTGGTTAGCTCAACAACGAGACTCAACTCAAGCGGACCGCTATCGAGACGCTCGTACTCAAACCAATTGTTTGGGTCTCCGTTGATAGCGTAGTCAGGGCTAATGTTGTTGACAGTAACTGCTTCATCTGAATTGCCCGGCTGCCCATTTGAACCTGAGCCAATAACAATGGACTTCAAAGGAAGTCCTTGCTGGTCGCGAACAGGTAGAGTGAGTACGCCTTGAGCAGTGTCAACAAAGCAGTTGGCGTCAGCAGTGTGCTTGTTGTCTACCCAGTCAAGATTGAGGAAATGGTCTGCGAGAACAAACTTGGCATCTTCGCCGTTCCAGAGGGCGAGAGCTGCACGCTTCTGGCGAATCCTCTTGAGCCGACCGAGCAAGTCTGCTAGTGCGTACTGCTGGCTGTTGAAGTGCTTGACAAACAAGTCAGCAAGCTTACGAAGCTTGGCTAGGTTCACTTGTAGCAGGTAGCTGAAGGTAGCATAATCGCCCTGGAAGTTTTCGTACTCAGGGTAATCGCCCGCCCTCAATTGCTCTAGCTTAAAGTCCAAATCCAAGAGCTGCTCAAAGAGCTGCACTGCTTGAGCCTCGATGAGAACTTTCTCAGACTGAGTAGGCGCAGCTCGGCGCCTGCCAATGAAGTCTCGCAGCAAGCGCGATAGCGCATCTACTTGAGCGAGGTAACTTTGATCAATGGCGGAATTAACTGACATGCTCTCTCACTCGCAGAAAGTACGATAGAAGGACTGGCGTCAAATAGGGGTTGACGTTGTCGGCGCGACTGACGATCACAGAAGACAGTGTACCAGAAGTTCCCTTAAACCGCTTGTCGAAGACGACCCTGCCGTTCTTCAGAGAGACCCCGGGGCGACTACTTAGCTGCTGGTTCCTTAGTGGACGATAGTCAATCCAGTACAGATCTGTGTGCCTGGGGTTTGTGAACCGGATCTTGAAAGTGCCAGCCTTGGCCTTGGCCTTGGCTGCAACCCACTGCTTGTCTCTCGGCCAAGTACTAAGCCAAGTACTTCCTCGGTTGAAAGAGATTTCGTAGTCTGTCCCAATCGTAAGCGCCTGTGACTCGCGATAGACTGACAGAGGAGCGGCTTGGGCGTCAGCCAAAAACGCGTATGGAGTGATCTTGGGGTAGGTCAGGGTTCCTGAAAGTGGCGGCGTAATATCGTCAGGTGCCAACAGCAACCAGTTCTCACTGAGCACGTACCAGCTCGTGGAACTGAAATTGAAATCTTGAGCACCAGCACCAGGACCAGCAACGATGTTGATGAGATCCTCCTGCTTCAAGCCTGTGAATTCACCCAGCTCATGAGGGTTGTCGAATTCCACGACAGCCCATCCAGCAACGTAGTAAGCTTGCTTGATTGTCTTCTGCTCTACGTTCCACATGATGTCAGGGAAAAGCTTGACTCGGCTTTCTCCACTGAAGATTGGCAAAAACTCTCGCTGAGCAGTTCTGGTATCAGGCAAGGGAATCAGATCTCTGAAGGCCCTAGAGCCTTCAGCCCATTGGAGATCGACACCCAAGTATCTTTCTAGCAGGACCTCTCCTTCGTTCAGGAAGAAGAGTGTGCCGTAAGTACGGTTTTCGTTTGAGATCTGAATGGTCTCGACAATGTCGGTGTGCGATACGCCGATAGGACTGCTGACTTCTAGTGGCTGACTTCTGAAGACACCCAGGTTCTCGTAAACCCTCAGGCTTGCAGAAACAGACTCCATAGAGAAGTCATAGACTCTCCCCTGGATATGCTCGCTGACCTCTGTGAGCTGCTGGCTGAAACCAGCTCCACGCAAAAGCTTGTTGACTTCGCGCACTCGCAAGTCACCAGACTCATACTTCGTTCGAGTAACAGGAGCATACTGGCGAAGGCGAACCTTCAGGTACTTGGTTCGAACTGGTTCAAAAAGAACAGTCAACTGAACTTCAGAAGGTAGCTCCAGCTCAGTCAACTGGACTTCTTCTCCAGCCTCATTCAGGTAAGAGATGTCGTCCACATAGACCGTGCTGTGACCGAGGGGCCTGAGAGTCAGTTCATTAACGAGCTGCACCGAAGCAAAGGTAAGCAAGAATGTGCAGTAAGAAGGCGTGTGGTTGTACTTCCTGGAGGTGCCGTCATGATCTGTTCTGACGATAACGTGCCTAAATGTACGATCAGTTCGCAGGAGATTCGTTGCGGGTGAAGTCACGATAGGAGATCGAGTATCTCCTACGTCAGTTTCCTCTCCGACAAGTACGGCATCAACAATCGGGATAGGGACTCGCTGACGCAAAGGCAGGGTTAGTCCTGTGCCGGCAATCATCTCTGACATATTCGCAGCAGTAAATGGCAGACCAGTCTTGTAGTCGGTCAGCCATTCGGGCTGATCGTAGGCAAGAGGTGCATCTTCCGGACGAACAAATGAGTTGAAGTGAACCCTACTGTAACGTCCATTGATCTTGATCTCTTCTTCAGTTACGTATGCATCTAGAGCTTGCGCTTCACGCTGAAGGTCATCGAGCACAGCGAAGTTCTTGCTTGCTGACTGTTGGATTTCATTTTCTAGGGCACCACCCTGACTAGCCATGATTCCCATTGTCATCTTGGAATTCTTAACAAACTCCGTCCACTGTGCAGCATCCATAAAGGAGCCAGGGAATACAGGCGGTAGCCCTCCGGGCGCACCAGCAGTCTGAGACAAGATGATCTTGGTCTTGTTATCAATGTCAGTCTGGGATGCCTCATGATGAGGGATGTCAGCGGCACGCCTTTCAGCGGCACGCCGCACATACTGAGCAGACTTGAATCCATCCTTTTGCTCAATGGGCATTGCTTACTCCAGCTTCAAGTCGATGAAGAATCTCCTGGCGCTCACGGCGGGAGGTGTTTCGAACTCGATTGTGAATGACACACTGTCTCCTGAAGCCAGGTCAACAAATGGGATCTTAGAGTTGTAAGAAGCCCCTTGGTCCCGAGTGACATAGTCGTTAAAGGTGCCATCATTCTGTGTTACAGTAAGCTTCAGGCCCCCTTGAGACTCAAGCCCTAGCTTTGTCTTTTGCCCCCAGGTCATCAGATCCTGATAGTCTGTCTCTGGAGGAAAGTCTGCTGGGTTATCCACGTCTCCAACGTTTGTTGCTGGCACGATATACAGGCCCAAACCAGTGAGATCATCATCACCGTAGTTGGTGACTTGGATCTGAATGGGGGAGCCATTGATGATCTCTGGATCGTAAACAGTTTTGCCGGTAGTCACCGACACGAACGTCAAGTCTGAAACACTCATAGAGCCACCTTCACCGCCACTTGATGCGTGCGGGGATACAGCACAACTGTACTGTTAATTGTTTCTTCAACCCGTACTGTGTAGTACACAACATCGTGTGCATCTACTGCAGTATCAGTATAGCTCATGGTCGCTGGAGAAGCTCCTCCAGCAACCGAATAGATCTCTTCCCATTCACCAACAGGATTGGTTCTGCGATAGATTCGGTAAGTGAGATCAGGGCCTTCCCAAGTCCAGGTAAGCTGAACGTCAGGAAGAAGTACGCTTTGAACAGTAAGTTCTGGTGCGGGGTAAACCCAGTCGATTACTGGGTAGCAAGTGCCGTCAAGGTGCCGAGTCAGCAGCTCCTCAGCCATTGCCTTGGGCAGCTTGCCGCCGTAATCATCACGCATAGACAAGGGTGCTTCAAGCAACATCACCTTGTGCTTGGGAACCTCTTGCCCATCGGGGCCATAACCTGCTGCACTCTGGAGGATGCGAGGATTCGCTCGAAGAGCATCAGCTTGACGAGTATCACGAAGACGTCCGCCTTCGGCGCGGACGTCATAAACCTTCATGTCCTGGACGTCATCGAGGTCTAGAACAACAACTTCTGCCAGGATGCCATAGCCAAAGTCATTCTGAAAACCAGCAGTGTATCTGGTAAGGAACGTGTCAGTCACAATGTCCGAAATGTACTTGAGCCCAATGACAGAAGAAGTGTTGACCGAGCCGTCTAGCTCAAACAACTGCAGGTTCGGGTAAGCAAAACCAAGGTCTTGGCTACACTCGCGGATGACGCCATCCTGGTCAACAATAAGGTGATGAATCGCACGGTCATCTGGATCAACGTCCGGCACCATGTAGAAGACAACCATCTTGTCTCCAACGTCACCGTTCATCAGTGGGTTCATATCCTGCCGAGTGTACTCGTAGTCGTCTGCCTCGTAATAGTACTGTGCAGCAATCTGATAGCTGGCGTGTAGCTTTGTGTTCAGCGAAATGAAGCCGCCAGCATTATCGTAACTTCTAATCTGATCTGTCTCGTAGAAGACGTCAGTGTTGCTAAAGCGCTGACCTTCAAGAGTGGTGTCAGTAGTGAGAACTCTGATGAGATTGTTTTCGAAGTCGCTGATGAAGATGTGGATATGCAGTCCAAGTTCTGTATCGATAGCGATGTTCTTTCTAGTTGCAGCTAGCACTCGATCGTTCACCCATAGCAGCCTGCCGTAGGGGCTGTAAATGTAGGGCTTGGAAGGGCTGTAGTTCTGCTGGTCAAACTCTGGAACGTAGTAGCGACGCACTCGACCGTTAACCAGCGCGCTGAAGTCACCGGCACTGAAACGCATGTGCCAGGGATCTTCTGGATCCCTGCCAGCAGGCAGACGGGGCTGAATCAACGAGCTTTCGACAGGGCGCCAGTACCAGGTATCACCCTGATTCATGTAGAAGGTGTATCCGCTTGCGTTTCGCTCGCTGCTGTAACTCGGGTACGCAGTTGTCAGCTTGCCAGTATCTAGATCGATGTCTTCCCAACTAGCCTCTTTGGCTGAAGGGATAGGATTGAGGAGTTGATGAACAGTGCTGCCATCGTCTTGGGTACAAGTTACGTAGAACAGACTGTACGCACCAGTCTCGGGATCGAAGAAGTTCTGAAAGTTCGTGTAGATGTTGCTGTCATCCAAAGAGACTTCGTACCCACCGTCAACCTTTTGCACATTACCGCGTCGGACTACTTCGAGATGACATTCAGCCACACCTTCAGGCAACGCGTGACGATAGAACAGCGGGCGAATCTCACCATGAGTATCTACACCAGTCTTATTGGTCACCAAGATACTTTTGTACTCAGCAGCAAGAGAAGTGCTGGTGCTTACTACCCACTCCTTTCTGACCTCAGCATTTTTGTCTGAGTTGACAGGAATTCCGTAAGTGCGATTTGCGATTTGCAGATGAGTCCAACTATCAAGCTCACGGTTCTCCATATAGTCGAGGGCAACAGCAACTGGCTTGATGTCATCAAGATAGCGAAACCTTTCGACCCGCTGGTGAACGTGATTCACCAGCTCTAGTGAAATCGAACGAGCTTCGCCGTAAGTTTGGTTAAGCGATGCAATCAGTTCGAGAGTCATTTGACTCATAGCTCACCTCACTTCTTGCCGATGGCGCACTGAACCTTCTTTAGGCCTGCATGATCTGAGCTTCCCCAGGCAGTTCCTACAGCTTGCCTGTACTGTGCGAAAGTGATTTCGTCAGCAGGTACGGCAATCAGTGTATTGGGTTCTGCTGGATTAGGAATCAGCAGGTCACCATCAGCAACAACACCATAGCACATTACCGGGATCTGCCCGATGAAGGAGAGCACTTCGCACTCAGCTACTGGACCCAAGCCGGGCTGCTCGTTTCCTACAACAATGGCTCGATTGGTGATGACCATGGGAGTGCCAGGACCCTGGGCATAGAAGAGACCTTCGCGTACATACACCACAAGGCCTTCAGGAAGGCCGAGGCGCGTAGTCTTTCTCTCGATCTTTTCGAAGTACGGCGCCCACTCGGCAACATCGCCGGCGCGCAACCACTCGCCGTAGTCAGCTCCACCAGACACGTACTTGACGTGACCGGCAGCCTGGGCTGTAACAGCACCGGCGCCACCAACTTCATCACAGTAGTCGTAGTTGCTGCTGTGCCTGCTGAAGAAGACCGGGTCGCTGCTGAGGTCAGTACCTCGAATAGATCCATAGATCTGAGGAGAGGCATTGTTTCCTCGAAACTGCATGTAGTAGAAAGCGTTACCGGGAATTGAAGCCCAGTACAGCTCCATGATGCCCTTGGCGCCAGGATTGACCTCTTGGAAAAGGGTTGCAGGATTAGAGGTGTAACCAGGTACGCTGTCGGTCTCGATCCAATACTGACGACTGGTGCTGTCATTGACGCCGACGCCTGCGGCTGTGCTGCTGTCACTATACTTGTAGCTGTAGCCTAGCCCACCAACCTGGAACCAGCCGTCGTCTCCGCCATTTCCGTTGTTAGCTACGCGGAAAGTTGCGTGTGTATCACTTGCTCCACCAGTACTGTCCTCTAGGAACCAGGTGCAATCGCGAGCATATGTCCAGAGAGCCTGATCGTTGAACTGAAAGAAACCAGAGGTGGTTGCAATCAAATTGATCTGGGCTCCAGAAGCAAGAGTAACGCCGCCAGTAGTCAGCGCATTCTCAACCCTGAAATCTCCACCAGAGGTAAGGTACATCCAGGCGTTGTCTGGGTGGCCGAAAGCCACCTTGTACGTGGTAGTGGCGGGCACCGCACCAGACGCACTAACGTAAGTGCCGGGAGTAGTAACTCCCTCGCCAACAAGAAGGTGGCCACGCATGGCGTTCTTGTCGTTCCAGTCACCTTCACCACTAGCGTAGCCATACCTGTGCAGGTACTGAGGAGCAAAGTTTCCCTTTACGTTCGACTTGGTGAAGGAACCCTTACTGCCCCAGGGGCCTGCGGTGAAGCCACCAATACCGTCAAGGTCTACAAGCGGTTCACCAAAACTACGATCGTGAGTGTGCCCCATCTTCCTGCGAAGGTCGTCAATGGAGCCGGTGATATCGGTACCGACAGTAACTAGGACAAACTGATCGCCCCTGTCAACTTCAGTAGTAATATCAACAGCACCGACAAGAACGCTGGTTTCGCCATTGTAGAGGTATTCGGCACCAGAGTAGACCTCGCCAGTAGTCCAGTTCTTGAGCAGAAGAAACCCAGCGGGGATAACCTCGCCTACAGAGTAGGCTTCGGTGATAACCAGCGGGAGCTTGAGCTGCTGACCGTAGTTCGCATCTGATGAACTGAGAACACTTGTGTCCATGTCATCATTAAATTGCGCATGGGAGATTGTTGGACACGTGACTGGGCGCCTGCCGTTCGCATCAAGCGCTCCTACTGCACAGCCACTACCGCCAGACATCTGGTTGGGGTCGGGAATCACGTTGAAACGCGCTCCCAGGTAGTTGGGACCACCTCTCCACTCATCGGGATCAATGGTGTAGGTTACTTCACCGGGATCAGTACTGTCAGTTGTCTTGACGCACCAGACTCTACCAGCAGAATCAACATGGTAATCGCCTTCAGCATCAAGCCCTGTAGGGCTTGAGACCGAATCGTAAAACGCTTCAGCAGCTCCATTCTTTGTAAAAGAAATACTAGCTGTGCTGCTGGGCGGGTACTTGAGTGCGAACTCATTCACGTCGGAAGGAACATCTTCCGTGACAGTTCTGGCGCCACCAACAGCTTCTGGATTCAAGTTTGATGCTGGGCCGATCAGTCTAGCAATGTTGGCAATATCCAGAGACCTGGTCAACGCCCCGGACACTGGAGTGTCTTCAGCAACGCGACCGTAAGCTGCAGCTAGCCTAGCTGTAGTGCTAGTGCTGTATGGATAGCTTTGGTCGTGAATGTCGCCGACCGCTCTCTCTAGTTGTTCGGCAGCCCTGCGCAGCTGGGCAGTGATAGACGATAGCTTCTCTGAGGTTGGTGTCTCACCAGCAGTAAAGCTGGTGAGTACAGAGATGCCTTGTTGTAGCTTGTCAGCCATTAGATGACTCCTGTGAGACTAAACTGATTGATCCCAGTAGCTGCTGGGTTAATCGTGATGAAGTTGGCGCCACCTAGTCCAGCACCAATATTAAACTCTTCCGTGATGAAAGTCCACCCGTATGGGATGGGGAGAGTTCCAGAACTATCTACCCCAACGAGAGTGTTAGGGAGCTGTAGTCGCAAGCGAACGTCGTTGGATACGATGAGGCTTCCAGTAAAGGGGTCTCGACCATAAGCTCCGAACCTTGACTCTGCAGGAGCTACGACAATGTAGGCTCCTAGATTGTTTGTGGCATCCAGCGCATCGGGAAGGGGGAGATTCCTGTCCTTGAACACAAGCACATCACCAGTGATTTCATCAGGGTGCAAGGGGAACCATGCGCCCTCCAGCTTTGTCACAGGGTGCTGGACGTCGTCGCGCCACTCATAGAGAATGACACGCGCACCACGCTTCAGCGCTGGGTCCCATTCCACTGCGCCCTCCTGGAACAACCATACTGAATTGCTTGCTCCAACCCAACCGGCGTTGACCGCAGTATCAAGATAGAACCTGGTGTAGGGCTCATCGTTGCCGTCCGTTAGGCGTACCGCCTGACGGATACCAAAGTTACGAACGATGCCGGAATTATCCAGCAGCCGAAGGATGCCGTTGTTATAATCTTCAACGGTCTTGACCCAGACATCAATGTACCCAAGCCCGTAGGGCTCGGCAGCCGCACCACTAGAGAATGCGGTAGCTGTAGTGCCTGTGGACCCAAGTGTCGGATCGTGCTTCAGTACCTGGAACACCCACACTTCACCCGGGACGACAGCGGTATCAAAGTTCACAGTCATGTGAGTGTCGCTGCCAACGTGCTCGATCTTCACAACATCCATGTCCAGACTCTCTTGAGTGTATGGAGCGCTGAAGAAGCAATTGGTCTTGCCTAGCGAATTGCTGTTGGCAGAATAACGATCCAAGGTTCCGTTAAGGAATCCAGGCCCGTCCTTGATGTAAGTAGTAAGCTGGATATCCTCTACGGGATTTCCAGCGCTATCGTAAGCGGTGGCCGTGAGCTTGCTCGTATCTGTACCGAAGAACACTGGGCCGTAGAGATTGCCTCCGATCACTTCGCTGTCAGTAGACAATACAACCTCAGCCAAGTTTGTGTCTTGGCTGACAATCTGAACGATGTTGTTTGCTTTCACATTGACCAGTGCGCGAACATCTAGCCAAGTGCTGTAGTTCGCTGATCTAAGTGCGTAGTCAGAGACCTCGTAGTCGACACGAGGAACAGCCTCGTACTTGCAGTACCAAACATCAGTGGAGGAGGCGCCGTGCTGAACATCTTCTAGGATGCTGCTGATCGCGTGCTCTGCTACGGTGGTGCCGTTATATCCTCGAACGCAGTCAATGAAAGCTTTTCTGGTCTTTGCCAAGTAGTAGATTTGTTCTGTTCCGACCTGAATGATGCCTTGGTCTGGATAGAAGTCCAGGTCGCTGGACATAACTACAGATACTTCAGTATCTGAGATAGACAGGGCCTCATCAAGCACCAGGCCTGGAGCCTTGTAGCCACCAGTCTGGATTACACCTAGATCGTAATTGACAGAGAAGTGCTTGTCAGTCGCAGTACTGAAATTCAGATTGACCTTCTCAGTCCACTCGGTGACTACACCGAGGGAACTGATTGAAACCAAGCGGACGGACCCGGCATTGAAGGGGAAGTACTTGCTGAAGAGCGCCCGCCCATTGGCAAGACCTGCACCCTTGTTCTCCCAGCTGTCTGCAATAACAGTCGGATCGAGAGAGTCAACTCCTCTCCTGATGGCAAAGAGCTGATTGAAGACAAGAGCGTCTCCATCGATTGCCATCTCGCTTTTGCGAGTCTCAACAAGAGACCAGTCAACGTCAGGTAGTTCGCCAGGAGAGACGCGTTCTTGACTGTCAATGACGCCAGTGAATTCAGTTACCATCTGAATGTCACGAACGGTCATGATCTCGTAAGTCGCAGTCCTGGAGAAAATCCTGGCACTGATGCTGTCGTGTACAGCATCAGCCCTCAATGTCACTGACGTTCTGAGATCGCCTGCTACGTAGTTTGCTACGGCAGAAAAAGAGTGATCAGAGTAGAGGCTGCGAGAGTCCCAGTAGACACTAAAGGATCCAGTAGTGAATCGCGGAGTCCAGGTGAGGCAGTCGCCCACCGGTACGTTTACGATGTCTTCGTATGTAATACCGTCCAGCACTCCACTTTGCCAGTCCTCTAGCTGTGTGCCATCCAGTAGCCCCACATCATGGCCACCAGCATAAGTTAGGTATCTGGTAGTACCTAGTGCTGCGCCAGGAAGTCGGCGACGATCCCATCGCCATCCAGCAATATCTGTCTCAACAGAATGGACACCTGTCAGCGGAACGTACTTGTCAGTAGGCTCTACGTAGTTCGTTACTTCAAGAACGATACTCTTGTATTCCATCATTCACCCCAGCCTAGTGGGTGCACGGCCAGAACCTGGTTGTATACCCTTGCGCCCTCAGGGGACAGCGAAGATCTTTCCAGCTCACCAGTGTCGTCTGAAATTTGCTCATCCATGTGCCTGAACTTCAAGTCAGCATCATCCAATGGCACAACGCTAACGGATTGCCAGTGCATGCGGTATGGCAGCTCAGCGTACGAGTAGCTACAAGTGCCTTGAGCAGTGCTGTAGGTAAAGACCTGGCCAGCAACATAATCTACGAAGAAGTCGCCTTCTGCTGCGACGAGAGATACGTCGTCAACTTCGCTGGCGAACACGCTTCGGTCAGAGAACATGATCTCAACTAGGTTCTGATGGGGGAGACGATTCTGATAGCTGCCGAGTAGCTGGAACTGCATGCGGTATCTTTCTGTATTGTCGAAGCGCAAGTTTCTGCTACGAAGATACTGGTCGTAGTCGTCGAGCGCTGTGGCAGTAAAGTACGCGCTGGCAGCAAAGGCTGCAAGAACGTCCTGCAGCCACCACCCATTATCACGATCTTCGAAGAAGACTTCTACGTCAGACAATTCATTGTCATAGTCGTAGTATGCGCGCAGATATGTGCTGGTGACTTCGACTGCTGGGCGGGGCGCTAGCGGGACATCATCAGCATCCAAGACCAACTCAATATCAAAGACTGGAAGATCCAAGGCACCGATCTTTCGACCAACGCCTCTGATGTAACTAGACTGACTGGGGTCTGCAGGGTCGCGTGCTTCGTGCAGCAGTCGCTGACGATACTTATGCAGAGGCTCCTCGGGAAGCCTCTGCAGTCCAAGACGCAAGCCTGCTTCATCAAGCCCCACAGGAAGGGCAGTCTTGTCGGGAGTATAAGTGCCCATCAGTAGGTAACCTCGACGGAATCGTAATTCGATCGCATTAGAATGCGATCAGTGCGGGTGTCGGCGGTCCACCCGTCTACGAACTCCTCAAAGTATTTTACCTCACTACCCTGGGTTACGCCAAGATAACCTTCCTTGCTGAACCCTACGGCAGTAGGAGAGACCACGCCGGTGGCCAATGAGACATCTGCAGTCATGCTGCTAGCTTGTACGGCAGTAACGTAAACAGTGGTGTCGACGTTGCTCACGGTGGTGAGCGTGTACTCCCACTGGCCGAGCTGATCGTACTCTGTGGAGAACCTGATGTCAGACCAACTGCCTTCTGGCAAACGGGCAGATGGGTTAGGCGCAGCAATGTACGCTTGAGCCAAAGCCCAGGTTGTCTTATCTGACTGAAGGTACTCAACAACTCCTGCAGGGTCGCGGCGCTTCACTTCAATCTTTGTGATGTTTTGGCGCAATCGAGCGAAGTGGGTGTACAGGTATTCTGTATCTCCAAATTTTGCTCGATGACGAAGAGGAACCAGCTCAATGTACGTGCTATCAGTCTCAATATCAGTGGAATTAAACACCGAGAATGAAGAGAGCTCATGGTCGTAAACGTGCACATTGCCCTGACTATCCAAGACATACATCTTGGACGTCTGGTGATTGATCGCCAAATCAACTGCTGTATACGGGTTACCTGAAGAGTTCAAAAGAACTACTTCTGCCAGGGTCTCAACGTTGCTCGCAAGCTCAATCCCCGCTCTGCGGTATTGCTCACCAAGCTTGAGCCGTGGTGACGCGTACTCTACGTAAGAATACGTAGGGCCTCCAACTACCTGGGTAGATAGAGAAAGCCTGAGCTGGCCCTCGAAATCGTCAAAGATTGCTACTCTGTATGGATCTGGTTCAAAGCTTTGTGCGTTCGAGAACCATTCAATCAATACATCGCCATCGAAGCCTTCAACGACAACTTCAGTGACGGTCTTGTAGATGTTGCGGGTACAGTACACTCCTTCGTCTAGGATGCGAACATACTCGCGGATAGTGATGTCATTCTCGTCTGTGCCTACAATCTGAATTACATGCCTGCCGCTGTACTCTCTGTCGCTGACGCTTGTGCGCTTAGCGAAGAAGGTGGTGTTGGTAATGTCAATGTATAGGCGTTCGGGCCTTGAGAGGGCCCCGTACGTATAGGGTGCCGCACTCGACCAGACAGTGAATGAAGAATAGGTTTGAGAGTCTACCTCCGCAATACGTGCAGGAGCGGCATTTAGTAGCGTGATCAGGTCTTCGTGCTGAGTCAGCGTATAGTCAACAGCATCCAACGTTCCCACAACTGTGGGGTAAATGTAGCTGAACGCACCTGTCGTGGTATCGGTCTTCTGAAAGATGTCGTCTTCGTCCAGATACAAGCTCCACAGGTACCCAATGCCAAGGTAGGGCTTGAGCAAGTGAGGATCATCAGACAGCTTGCGTGCAGTAATGCTTTGCTCCGCAGTCACTTCTGCGAAAGTGTCCAGGAGTCGATGACCTAGTGAGCTTGGGTCTCTCCGAATCTTAGTCCAGAGAGGAAAGGCATTTGCTAGTCGTTGTGTACGGAAAGACATACGAACTCAGAGGTAGGTTACAGTAAGAGCGCCAAGGTCAGCAAACTCGTCTTGGTCCATGCTGTAGGAACCGTTTTCTAGCAGGTCTCGCTCTGTAGCGACACCACCAGACGGACCTCGACGGATGTAGACTGTCTTGAAAATATCAGAAGGCTTACCAAGGGATGTCAGACGCACCGATCCTTGAGTGTAAGTCTGCACTTCCTTTGCAGCTTGTAGGAGCGCAATGGAGGAGTTGATCCCCGCGCTTCTAAAGTGATTCCTCAGTGCTCTCTTCATTGTCGCTTCCACTTGTCGCTTCTCTGCGCTTGAGAGCGCTCGAAGCGCCTTCACTTCCATTTCCAAATCAAAGTAAACTGCTGTCGCAGCTGTTGTTGAAATCTCCATCCCTGGCCCAGACAGATCGTTCATACGAGCTTGTACCGCCCTCACTAGGGCAGGATTGCTTTGGTTCTCTGCACCAAGGATCACTACACCCACGGTTCCAATGCCAAAGAGACCACTAAAGATTCTAGTGTCTAGTACACCCGGAACCCGCAAGGCAGTCAGATGTAGCTTGGTGAAGTTACTGGTGGCTAGCGTGTCATAGTACCGGCTGAGTCTGAACCGGTAGTTCCTGTCGTTCTCTTGTGCCCTGCCATTCAGCAAACTGTAGAAGTTCACTACCTTCAGTCCTGTTCCGGCGACGTAGTTAGTGAAGTTGTGGTTCCTCATGACCGAGGAACCAACGTTCCCAATGGGGCCACTAGCTTCGCAGCGAGCCCCAAGGAACTGGAGGGTACCGGCAGCCGATAGAGTAACGGCCTGGGTGGTGAGGTAGCTGACTTCTGCTCCCAATTCGTTTTGGTCGGCATCTGAGTAGATGCGAGTGCCTGCTGGGATCACAATATCTGCTGCACCGTTGAGGTCACCGAATGTTCCAGAGCTAACGTAGAAGGCGAAGTTCTGGTCGGTCCTGTGGCCCTCAGCAAATGTTTCAGCTAGCCTGGGAACGCCCATGTCCTGACCAATGAGATCAAGCTGGTCTCCTCGGGCGTTAGAGATCTGGTTAGCATAGAACGCAGTAATGGCCTCATTGCGCGCACCAACAACCTGGTCCAGGAAGACCTGGATCAGTGCGTCAGACTTGGAGTCGGCATCAAAGTCTGTGATGCCAGTACGATTGGTGAATTGGCCGCGGAAGTCGCGGGCAATCAACAGTGGATTCTTTCTCTCAGGAGTGACAGGCATTAGTTCCTCGGGCTGACCTTGTTGTCAGCCAGGTCATAGCTGTTGATGAGAGTGATGGTCTCTCTCTGCCCAAGCGGGGCAATGTGAACGAGGGTGGCAATTGAGGTGCGAGAAATAGGGAAGACATCTACCCGAACTTCCTGCGGGCTCAGCAAGCTCCCTCTCATTAGCTCATTTGAAATAGCGTTCTGAAGGTCACGCCCTACCTCAGGAGTGTTCGGCAGACCAGCATACTTCTTCAGTCCAGCACCAGTCTGAGGACTGCCCTGCCAATCTCCCTTGGAGCTTTGCAGTCGAGCTTGAACCCTTTGGATTGCGCCACGATAGTTTTCGTCGCGAGTGTCTTTGAGGTCCAACTCGACTTCGTCTAGGACGAAGTCTCCAGAAGAACTCCACTTCAGGTCGTGCATGTCGCGTAGTCTGCTCATTAGTTCTCCTTAAATCAAGCCCACAAGAAGTGCGGCGGTAGAAACGATAGTAGGTAGCTGCTCAACAAAGGGCGGAATGATTAGCTGCATCGGCATTGCAGTGTACGTGGTACTGGGAATCATGGTCAGAGGCCAGGGAAGATCCTGAATCATTCCAGCGTACTTCATGCTACTGCTCATTCCCTGGATGCTGATGACAGATGGAGTGCCACCAGACATGCTGATCTTGTCTTCATGGACACTGATGAATGACTTCTGACCGACACTGGCTCTAACTTCCCCAGGGTTCCCCAGGATAGAAATAGCACTTTCAATCTTATCTTCTCCACCAACCCAGTAGCTCATGCGCCAGGTCTTTTGTGGTCTTTGATCTGCCATTAAAAAATCCCTGAGATATCGAGCGTAGAAGTCTCGGATGAGAATCCACGAAGCTTTCTTGTTGGCTGCCCGCTGACGACTAGGCGACCGTCTTCAGGGCGCAGGCCGTTATACAAGATCATACCTCGAAGTCCTTCAAGAAGCACGCTGTTGCCGAATGTAGATAGCAACTGGGCTTCTGATTCCCTGAAGCCCACTACGAGCTCTTTCCCGGATCGAATGATTCGAACCTTAGCGAACAACGTGCCAGGCTCTCTTCTGATGTAAGGTACCAAGTCGCCAGGCACACCATCAGACTTCAGTACGTCAGCGTCATAAACCTTTAGGATCAGTACTGCAGCTTGGTTGCGACCGGCAATGTCCGGTCGCTTCTTGTGCTGGGTTGCTCGTCTCCGAGCTTCCTGTAGGGCGTTTTGCGGAATGGTAGAAGGCATTATCCTTCCTCCCCTGTTAGCTGAGCGTATGCGATCTTAGACTCATCGGCGAAGTTGCCGCGTGGGTCGAGGCCCCCAGCGTTCAACCTCCTCCAACTATGAGTGCCGTACAGTCTCCAGATATCAGTCAGGTCGCGAGTACCACTGATGTGATCATCTGCCCAACGACCTAGGTCGCCCTTGAAGTTGTTCCAGATCATTGAGGGGTCAGACAGGTTTAGGCCGGAGACAATTGGATGACCATTCTTCATTAGTGGAATCATCATGATTGAGTCGCCTCTCAAGCAACTCAAGAACAAGACTGGTCCACCAAGTAGCCACTGCAGTGAAGGTGTTGCTGTTCCGGCCATGCCCATTAGGGCAGCACCGGAACCGAAGACAGCAAGACCAGTAGCTGATGCACCAGCCACTCTTGTGAAGGCAGAGACCTCAGCTCCAAGCTGGGGGACCGCCTTGAGAACAAAGGGCGCAGCCTTGAACGCCACACCAGCCGCAGCCAGTGAGGCTCCAGCGACTAGCCAGCGACTAGCGTCATTAAACTTCCCTCGCAAACCTAGCGCCTTCTTGACCTCTCCACCAAGAGCATCAATGTCCGCAGCATCACTGGTCCCGTCCTCTAGAGCAAAGGCATCGAATGGACTGATGGCATCAACGCGCTCCTGGAGGTGCTCGGCATATTCTGTAGAGCCACCCGCTCCCTTACCAAGCAACCAGTCAACAGCGTGAGCGATGCTACCGGCTTCACTAAGGCGCAGGCCCTGGTAAGAGTCTTCGACATCCTTGGTCGCCAGAGACATCATCTTCATGGCCTCAAGTACAGGCCAGCTACTAATCTCATTCGCAAGCACAACGGCTCCGGGCTTGATCTCTGTGATGAAGCCAGTCTCGTGACTGAAGCTGTGCACTACCTGCTCGACCTCGACTGGTCCAACCATATCGTTGTAGGAGTCAGACAGGATGCAAATATCCCAGGGCCTAATGCGCGCGTTGCCTAGGGAAATAAGTTCGCCACGATACATGTCCCTCATGGTGTGCAGTAGCGCACCGACTCCATAGCGCATTGCCATGCCGTAACCACGGACATTGTATGACGGCTCAAGAGGGAGGACCCTAAGCTTGTGATCAGGAATGAAGGCATGGGCCTTGAATAGCTCAGAGCCGGCTGGACCGTCAGCGTAATCGTCGCCAAAGTAAGTGACGTCGACTGCATTGTACACTGCGTTCTCACTGCTAATAAGCCCGTTCCAAACTAGGTCATGGTCAGAAGACAGGCTGTGGTAGCGGCGGAAAGGCTCGAACCTCAAGTTAAGGGCACTCATGTACTCGAGGATAGCATGGGTGCTAAGCAGGGTGTTAACAGCTGCCTTGTAGAAGCGACTGTCTTCCACAGGCACGTCGCTAGCGAGCACAACAGGGTCGGCACCAAGAAGTGCGCCAGATTGGTAGCCGCCAGTAGAGTCAGCCACATTGTCTGAAGTCAGCACAGTGCCCTGTCCGGCTGCGACTTCTCGAATGAAGAAGTCGGCACCATTCTCACTGCTAACGCGATACCCTTCCTCGACAGCTGCGTTGCGAGCAGACAGGATTAGAGAGTCGTTGATTTCTTCAACAGTGTATCCTCCACCATACTCGTCGCCATACAGCATACGGAATTCATCGATAGTAATATCTGGATCATCTCCGTCAGAACTCAGAAGTCTATGCAGGTCATTGGCTCGGGAGATAAATGTATTGTCTGCTGGACGCGCCCAGTACCGCTGACTAGGAACACCGAAGAACATTGTGTATCGGAACTTGTTGCCATACGGACGAGTACCATAGATCCAGCCAGGATGACGCAGGGACATCTCATGGAAGATGTCCCAGATCGTCTGACCAGTTACGGCAAACTCACACAAGTTAGGATCAACGCGCTTATCCAGCGCATCGTAGCCTCCAGCCCAACGTGCAGCGCTGTAGCCCATCTCGTCGCTGTAGGTGAATGCACTTACCCCCGTGCGGACAGTCCACAGACCCAATTGCTTCAACTGTTCCTTGAATCCATTATCAAAAGTTTCCATGTAGTCTTTTGGATGTGGGGGGTACAGGTTGTCATCCTGAGGGCTCAGGAACAAGCTGACTTCCTTGCTTCGAAAGTATGCCTTCACTCTGTCGATTTTCGGCTGGATCCACGGCTCGGTAAACGCAATGAACAGGTCGACGCCAAGGGCGGCACCTGAGACACCAGCAATACCAATCGGAACAGTAGTGATAAATCCTCGGAAGACGTTCTTCACTGGCTGCATTCCGATACCCATTACGAAGTCGGTAGTGAGCCCCACAGTAGCTGAAGGGTTTGTCATCCACATGCCCTTGAAGCCCAGGTTCAGAACTTCTGTATCAGCCTTGGCCATGATCTCGGCTGCTTTTCCAGGGGCCTTCCCCTTGGCGCTGCGAGCGGCAGTCGCGTAGATGGCCCTAGCTTGGTGCACATACAAGTCTCCGACTTGCTTCTTTGCGCCAAGGCGCTGTAGAAATTTGTAGATCACGTTTCTTTGGCCAGCGTTCTTTGCCATGACAGCACTGATGTCGCCAGTAGCAATGACACCTTCTCCAGCATTGAACACGACACCAGGCGCTCGCCGTTCAGCAGTCCGCACTAGCTGCCTAAGCCAGGCGCCTTGACCGATACCAGAGCCAGTGAGACCCAAGGCAGCAAGCACGTCATCAGCCCACTTTGCTCGGCCAAGGGTGTTGCCTAGGCTACGGAACAGCTTACCTGCGCCTGGCGCTCGGCTAATCACAGCTCCACCTGCGATGATCACGGCTGCTGTGATCACAGGGTGGTCGAGCATCCACTTGAGAGAAGCGTTAGCAACCTTGAACCGACCAAGAAACGCGTCACGAGAATAGTCGTTGAAGTCCAAGCGAGCGTCACTCCCCTCTCCAAGCTGGTACAATTGACCGAATTCCCATCGTCCAAAATGCATAAGCTCAGGCTCAAGCATCATGGCACCTAGCAGGTGGTGGGTCGTAGGATAGGTGGGCGCGTCTTCTGTGTGAGACGCGCCCTTGATGGCTTGCATCAACTCGGTGCCAAAGGATTGAACCATGATCTCAGCACGGTCACCGCTAGCATTCCATTGGATGTCAGCAATCCTGCCGTTGATGAGAACCTGTAGCTCGTCAGGGTCGTTGCTGTAGCCAACTCGCAACTGCACATTCAAGCCAGGACGCAAAACTACAGCGCCGAACGGCTGGTCTAGCACAGTTCCCTGAGTTGTTGTGTCGCCTCCGGTCTTGCTTTCTTCTCCAGGAATCTTTGTCTTGGCAAACTCAGCGGAGTAGTAGTCCAAGTCAACGACGGCATCCCTTTTGGTGCCGTCGAGTGAGCCCCCAACATTGAGCAACGTAATCACAGCGTGATCAGCTGGGCTCTTCCTGCTCTGAACTACGTTGAAGCTAGTAACGCCGTTGTAGCTGAAGAAGTCATCGAAGTTCAACAGGCGGCTCTCAAACTCGTCTTCTTCTACGAAGAAGAGTTTGAAGGTAGGGTAGGCCCTGCGCATAGTTCTCTTCTGACTAGTGATGTCTCTTGCACTAGCCTTGGCAAGCTGCTTAATGCTTGCAACATTAAACCTGTGAGACGGATCAACATCGCGTTCAATCACGCTTCCTGTCGTAGCCTCTAGAAGGTCGTCGGGGAAATCCTGCAGCTCTGTGTAGCCAGCTCGGGAGCCGAACATCTGCTTGACGCTTGACGCAGTGGTCGCCAGCTCGTCGTACTTTTCAGTAGGCATTCGACGGGGGTATTGAACTCCACCGCCAACGCCATTGTAGTTCTCGGTGAGACTCATCCTAAAGTCTAGAATCTGGGTGTTGCCCAGTTCGTCTACCTGGGCGTGAGTGAGCGTAGGCCCCGGGGTTACAGCCTCGGCGATTTCATCAACCGCAGCTCCAGCTGGACCGACGGCCGCCTGTGCTACTTCGGTTGCAATACTGCTGTTGGCTTCGTCCTCCGCCTTGTCAGCTTCGTCATGCATCTTGCCAAAGAATGAGGTAATGCTGTCGCTACTATCAGGATGCGGTGCATATGGATATGCTGTCGGGCCACGATCGTTCTGGCCTCCACCGTCAGTACCTTCGGCCTGGTATTGCTGTCGAAGTACAATCTTGTCAGATAGTCCCGGCTCTAGTACAAACTCATCCTTGTCGGCTTCGTAAGTTTCTCCCTGCTCCAGGTGCTTCATCGAAAGGTAGCAGTTGTCGACAATGGAATTCATTGCTTCATACATGGCTTCCAGCGTGGCGGAAGCGTGTGCGTCACCGTCCTCGTAGATGTTCCACATGTAGAAGTCTGGAGATGTAGAGGCCATACTGCCATAGTAGGGGTGGTGCGGCAAGTCTAGGTCTGGATAGGCAGGGGCGCCTTGAATGCGTGCTTGCCTGTTGATACTTGCTAGCCCCTCAAGGCCGAAGGCCCTGAGTAGCTTAGGGTCCCTTCGAAGATCCTGTGCGTAGCTGGCAAAGACGCCCTTGAAGTACTGAAGCTTGCTGCTCTCTCCATCAGCATTGACTCGCCAAATGAAGGGAGAGTCAAAGCTATAAATGCCTTCTGCAGTGTTGGTTAGCCAGTGCCCGAGAGTGCCAACAGCCGGCTTCCAGGCAGGTACCTCGATTCTACCCTTCTCATCTACCTCTGGGTTTAGGTGCCCGCCTTCAAGAATATAGGAGTCATCAGTTGTGCGATTGCGTGGTGGAGGGTTTACGATGAACCAGGGGGTTGCGGCTGGGCTGGAACTGGGAATCCAATAGCCGCAAGAAGCGGTAACAGTCTTCAGCTGGTCCACCAGGTTTCCGAACACAGGGCTGCCATCGAACCCTAGCAGGGTGGAAGTCAGGTCACCAAACATGCTTTCGGTAACGTAGCTCTTGAATCGCTCTTGTGCGGCGAGCGCCTTGAGGGGAAGAAAGAACAGATAGCTCTTGGCTACTTGCTCGAACGTTAGATCGTATTGGGCTTCAACGAAGTTAGCAAAGTGCCCCGCGATCTGATCTGGATCTTCGCCCAGCACCTGCCTCATACCGACATGCTCACCAAACCCAAGCAGGGCTGTGGCTGTGGTCCAGGCGACATCCCATGTCTTCAGTAGCCCGTAGCCAATTCCTTCTGCAGCGACCAGGCCCTTGTGTTCATTAGTAAGAAAGATTCTAGCCTTTTCGTCTCCGTCAAGACCATCAGACCAGTAGAGCCAGTTGATGTTATTCTGCATTTGCCAAGTCGCCTGACCTGGCTCCATATCTCCCCAGTTCAGTTGCCAGTCAATCTTTGCAGCTTCAGCAGCTACTGACAGCCAGTGCTGAAAGTACTTGAATAGTGAAGGCTTTACAGGCAAACAGTAAAGCTCCTGGCGAGCAGTCTCTTCGGAAACTCCTCCAGGCTCAACACGCCCTCCGCTCTGCACTTGCAACTGGTCTTCAGCGAGCATCATCTCTGCAGACACAATCGTCTCATGAATCAGAGCCCAGTAGTCCAAGATCTTAGGGAGAGGGATCTCTGCCGCCAGTTGGTTTGACTGGGTTTGGTTTAGTAGCTCACTCACGTCGTAGTGATAATTGGTGATAGCCCTTGTTGCCTGTCGGGCTCCAAGTCCCAACGGGCCAATGAGTCCTCCACGCGTCGCTTCCCATTCTTTAGTCCTGGTGTTCTCGATCTTCACTGGCTGAGTCAGAAGTGCCGCGGGGATACCAATGATACTGGTTCCTGGCATAGTCACAACGTTTTGCTGAAGCGAACTAAGCAAACTTACTAGCTCGGGGTCAGGGTCACCGAACACAACAAACTCTTCGTCGCCTGCGCTATAGAGCGCAGCGCCGTCAACGCTGTCTAGTTGGTCTGCTCCCAGAAGATACTGAAGCTCGTACTTACCGTAATCGCTTCCACCTGGGACTGAGGTCTGCGCTCCAGCAAGTTGTGCGATTAGAATCTGAGTGAGCACATCTTTGTACTCGTCAGCGAAGTCCCAGTTGTACAGCTTCGTGAGAATCTGGCAGAAGGCATCTTCCAGATCCCCAGCCACAGGTGCTGTGGAACTGATGAACTCCCCTGTATACGGATTGGTCTCCTGGAACTCCAGCGAGTGGCAAGCCAAGCCAGGTTGGCCCTTAATGGTCTGAGAGGTTCCACGAGTATTGATTAGCCGACGAAGCAACATTGTGTCGTCAACAACCTTCTTAGGCCCCTCTAGCGGGTGATCTACAACGCCTTCGCCCTCCTTCCACAGGACGTCATTCTCTCGGTAGCTTCCTAGCAGACGAGTAATGAAAGAATCACCAGCAACAGCCCAGCTGTCAACAACTGGTCTGAAGTTGCGAGCGTTGGAGTGCAGCATGCCGCGCATTGCCATAAGCAGTTGCGCTTCCTTGGGAAGTCCTGCGAGATACTCCGCTCCAGTACCTTGATTGTCTAGAGAGCAGAATTCAAAGCTGTAGAAGGGCTCAATTGAGCCGAGGTGCTGTTGAGTTGGGAACTCGTGACCGAGAATCGGAATGTTGGCGACGACATGGCGCAGCCCGCCAGCAACTGCACTGAGCACCACGGGGCTATTGCGAAGCATGCCTTGGTTCAGCTCACCGTTCAGACGGTCAGCGTTGAGATGAAATTGCTTCCACCAGATATTGGTAACTGATGCTTCTCTATCGTAGTACATCCAGCCGTCATCCCACAGGGTCGTGAGAGTCTCCATTAGGCCGCTGGCGACTTCTTCGCCAAGCTCGGCTGTCAGAGCACGACTCACATCTTCGTCGTCTGCTCGCAGCAGGGTGGGATCGATTTCAATCTTTGGTGAGCCTGAGACAGCTAGTTTGTAGCTGCTGATTGGATCGACAGGAACTAAGCCCGAGTGAGAGTTATCGTAGATCCTCGGGATCTCATCTTCTGGATACTCGGGGTCTCGGTTGCCAGCCATGTCCAACGGCTCCCAGTATTCGAAGTGCAAGTGAGCCCCGCGCAACCAAATGCTAGTTGGCTCCTCCTCTCCTGCGGCAAGATACTGCTGGTCTACTGGGATGATCTGAGTCTCTGTCCTGACTTCACCGTCCTTGAGGACGTCCATTGCTTGCTTCAGGAAGTCTTCCTTGAAGGGGCCAGTCTTGCCAGTGTAGCCAATAAGCTGTCCTGCATCGACTTGGTCTCCGTGGTCTACGAGCACTTCTGACAAGTGGACATAGCTACTCCACTCACCCTTGCCATGGTCAATGGTGATACCCTGACCGCCTGACTTGGGCATCACCACGTAGTAAGCTCCTTGAATGCCTACGCTGGGCACAGCCATGCCTACGGGCCAGTGCTCTGCATCAAGCCCGACAACACGACCACCAGCTTTGAACTGAACTCCAGGAACATGAGTCCTAAGAGACAGCTCAAAGTCGTTCATGTCGACCATGGCTTTTTCTTCAGGCGAAGTGCTAGATACCGTAGCTCCTGCCCAAACATCACCATCAAGCTGCAAGAGCTTAAACACGCCATCACGAGAACTGTTGTGAGCGTTAGCACGAGTCACTTTACCAGCACTAACAGCGAACACAGGGTAGCCGACGCCAACAGGGAAGTCGGTACCATAGTGGGGCTTGTGATTGTGAGGGCTGCTGTAGAGCTTCTTGGCTACAAGGGGGCCTCGGTACGAGACGTGTCCTGTTTGACCTTCGGCTACTCGGGGGAGAGGTAGCTTGTCTACATCGTAGGGTACGGCACTGTCCTTTGGTCCGATTGGGGCATACCTGCCGTCTGGATAGGTCCAGCCCCGGCGCACGAGCGACCGACCGAACACGCGCTTACCACGCAGCTCAACCATGTCATGGAAGTCGTAGTGCTCCATCCAAGCTTCTGCAAACTGGCTGCTGATACCGAGGTCATTCCTAGCGTTCTCGATAGAGTCAGCGTGAGCGCTTTGAATAGCTTCGGCGTACTCTACTGGCATTCGCAGCTCGTTGTAAGCTGCGAAACTAAAGATCACGCCACCGTGATAGGAGTTCATCTCCTGGACCCACTTAGCTGCTGCTGCACGATAAGTACGATAGAGACCAGAGTCTCTTGGGGGCCCTTGATGCAATCCGTAGGTGCGTCGTACCTGGCCCTCAAGGATAGCGCTGAACATCGAGGAGGATAGTGGAGTAGGCTTGCCGCCTGGAGTCCTCAAGTCCTGCTCAACATCGATGCCAAAGTTACGCTTCAGCGCATCACGCTGAAGGTAGTTGATGTATCTGGTGTAGATTAGAGATTGGTCAGGTCGGGGGACAGTTAGGGCTGGCTGCATCCTGCCAGGCATAGGCTGGAGGTCAAAGATTTCTCCTCGATGTAGCTCCTGCATCTCCTCGATAGTTAGAGTCTTTCGGTCGTTATACTTGTTCTGAACGACATCCCAGGTTCGAACTCCGTTATCAACAGCATTAGAAAGTCCCGGCAAGATAGTGTGCCGCGGAACCTTGCGGTCGCCATCCCAGTCCCAGCCAATAGTCAGCTCCATTGGCTCTACTTCCTCAAAGGGACCTTCAGCGCGGACTGGCACAGTATGCCAGTCCCGACGATACAACCAGTTGTGAACGTATGGAGCGTAGTTGAACCAGGTGAGATCCAGCTGCATGATCCAGGTGTCTGAGCTGCCCTGCATGGGTGCAACAGACAAGCCCGTCATGGTGAAAGCCATGTTCTGAGTAATAGGCCAGTGCGGCGAGATAGTTTCGCGGAGGAACCTGTTCTCGATGTAACAGAATGGGCTGTGTCTAAACTCGACAATGAGTCGATGCATATCCAAGACCTGGCCGCCGGTAAATGCAATCACAACACTAACAGCAATCTGGCCTTGGCCAGAGGGGATCTTAGTACTGGCGTTGCTTCTCAGCGTTCTCCACTGATGGATCAGATCTTCTTTTTGGATGGTGATGTCTGTGGGAGGAACTACCAGGTCGATGTCGTTAATGCGGAAAGTGTGCTGGCGCTTCGTTGAGCGGGGGACCTCAATTAGGTCACCTGCCTCAACTTTGATTCTGTCTTCTAGACTGCGTGAACTGTCAAACATCAGTATTCTCCAAGGAGACGATCAACATAATTCTGGGTAATGGGGCGTCGGCTGTCATTGATGCGAATAGAACCAGCAGCGTTTCCACCGGTGAATTGACCGATCATGTTGCTTGCTTCCGCTAGCCCAGCATAGTGCTGAACGTTACCCCTAATGGAGTAGGCACCAGGCCTCTGCATGTAGGTGGTCCCTCTGTTGATTGGCGAATTCATCATAGCATAGCCCTGTTCTTGCTGCATGCTTTCTGGCGTCACCTGTGGATCATTGCCCTGGAACAGGTTTCCGCGAGCGATAGCATCAGCAACTGCTGGGTCAGTTGCTTCGCCAGGAACGCTGATTGGTGTAGCTGCGTACCCAGGGGAACCCATTGCTCCCAACGCCAGCATGCTAAGGCCAGCGCCCACAGCTAGTGGAAGCGTCATGCGTCGATCGATCTTGGACAGCGCTGACTTCATAGTCTCAAACGCGTTTGAAATTCTTGCAGGCTGGGCGCTGCCTGCAGCTTCACGCAGGGCAGCGTACTCCATGCTATTCCCAGCAAGCGAGTGCACAAAGTAAGCTTGGGGGTTGTCTAGAGCAGAGCGAGTATGCTGGCCGTGGGTAAAGTCAAGAGTGCCGCCGGCATCCTTGTACTTAACAGCTGCGTCAAACAAATCGTCTACGAAAGAATCTACATTCCAACTCAAGTTGCCTGTGGCAGTAGCTCTATCCAAGAAGCTCTTCATGTTCTTTGAAGCAGCGTCCTGACCCGTAGTGGTGATCCTGCCAATGTCGATGGCGCCAGACTGTCCTCGCACAACCTTCTCTTTTAGGAGCGCACGAAAGTTCTCACGAGTGATTTCCGTAGGGTTCTTGACGAGGTTCTCTACACCAGCGCCCACCTGACCGGCCACGTCAGCATGACGCTCAATGTGCTTTGCTTTCAGTAGCACATGCTCTTCTAGCGCGCCGAGGAAGGACCTGTTCATACGCTGCCTCATTAAGTTCTCCGGCAGTTCGCCGCCGCCAAACTCCATGAAGGCTTCATGAGCACCACGAAGACGAGTATCCATAGCGCCAGTCGACATAGCAATATTGACTTCCTTCTTGATGTTCTCTCTTTGAATAGCCATGGCATACGAAGCAGGATCCTTGGCGCTAATCCCCAGGATATCAGTTCCGTACTTAGTCATACCTCCCTTGATCATGCCTCCAAATTGATCCATGGCAGTGCGGTAGCGCAGCTCCTGTCCCATCTGCTGAGGGGTCATGTTCTGTAGCAGCTTGCGAACTCTCTGTGAATCACCCTTGGACAGAGTTACAGAGATAGCGGTATCGCCGTCAGCATCCATGAACGCCTGTGGGGCTAGACCGATATCCATAAGTCCAGCGGCTGTTTGAGCGTTCGCTCGGAGAACGGTCAGGGTTCCACCACCCTGGCCACCAGTGAACTTCTCTAGATTCCGCACTAGCACATTAAAGAATCGACGTTGCTTTGCCTTGCCTAGTTGCGCCACTTCCTCGAAAGACTTTAGTGTGCGCAGATCGTTATCAAGCTGGTCTCCAGCAGCAGCCATAAACTGACCAAAGAATTCATCCTTGCCGCCAAGACGACCAACTTCCTTTACGTGCCTAAACATCTGAGTGACGAATACGTTTCCAGAACTCATCACAGGATGGCGGCCGCTCATACGGATAAGTCCCGAGGCCCTTGTGAGAGCCTCGGCCCTAGGCCCTGTCCTTTCCATTCCAGTAAAGAACTTCCTGGCCTGATGCGCCTTGTGGGCGAAGCCCCCACCCTGATTGTACAGTTCGCTCAGGAACATGGTGGTATCGCCCATTACCGGTGTCGCCCTTGTGCCAGTAAACAGCTTACTCATAGCTTCGCGAGCAGGGTCGGTGTAACCCAGGGCGGTATTGAGGTTGATCGCAGACACTCTGGGGCTAGAGCTTCCAGCAAGCTTTCCGCTAGAGAGACCAGTAATGGTTCTGGACATCAGGTCGATACCCTCTCTTTGCCAAGCCTTCAAGGACTTGCGTAGCTCATCGCCGGAGCCAGGGGTTTTGTTACCCGATAGCCTGGAAAACAACCCGTCTACTAGCCGCCCGTATTGTCCGGAGATGTCCAGGGTTCCGCCACCAGCTTGCTTGATCATTGTGCCTGGAGCCGCATCGAAAGCAGCCTTGCCGCTTAGAGGCAAGGTGTCGTGGCCAAAGGTCTGCTGTACAGCTCGTCTCATATGAGGCGGAGCGTCAGAGAAGTCTAGGACGACACCCTTCTCTTGTTGCTTGAGGTACTCGCTCAAAGTGCCACCCTGCAAGGCGTCTGGCATCTGCTTCCAGCTCAGTCGCTGGGCTCCTCTCTCGGTGAAGGCATCAATGATGTTTCTCTGGCCCGTCATGCCTCGACCCATATCCATCATCTCCTTCGCCATGGCGAAGTGCCTACCGAAACCAACCTTATTCATGTACATGTTTGAGACAACGTTGCTAGCGCCTTCGGCGCTCATTCCCATTCCACGCAGACGCTCGAAAGAGGTCTTTGCAAAACGAGACTCGGTACCAACGCGTGCTGTACCCCAGTCACCAATAGACTCTCCAAACTGGAATGTATCAACAAAACCGACGAGGCCTCTTCTCATTGCGCTGATAGCGTTTTTCTTGTCGCCAGCGCTCATTGTACTGGTGTTGATCATCGCTTCCAGCTGGTTGGTAGATAGCTGACCAGAGCGCAGCCCGGTGGTCTTGTTAACTCCGCCAGCTCCATAATAGACGCCAGCGAGAGCCATTCCGATCGCTCCTCCGCTAACTCCTCGACTACGCAACTGACCAAACATAGCCTCAGCTACAAGACCGTGATGCCCTGCGGCGAATCGTCCACCGCCGCTAATGCGATCAACTGCGGTTTTGAGCGCCTTGTTGCTAACTCCATGCTGCCTAGCGCTACTGTAGAGCTGATGGGTGAAGATACCGGTACCCTTCTTGAACATATCAGACGACGTGTGAACGGCATCGTAGCGGATGCCTCTGATATTTGCGCCCGCAAGATCTTGCTCGGCCTGCAACAGCCTAGGGTCCTGCACGTACATCAAGTCGATAGCATGCTTACCACGAGCTTCTACGTTGCCCTTGAAGGTCAAGCCGAACTGCTTGGCAAAGCCAATTCGACGCCTCATCTGTTCCGAGTAGTAAAGCATTTGCTTTCCAGCAGATGTACCTCGACCAGTATAGCGGATGGTGGTATCAATCATGTGGGGGTCTCTGCCAATGGACTTAGGCACATTTCCCGCTTGGCCAAAGTAACGACCTTCGTGGATTTGTGCAGCGGTGTAGGTCCGCGTTCCACCAGCCTGCATAACCTCATTCATAGTCTGACTGGCAGCGTATCCATGAGCACGCGGGTCCAGCACTGACAAGACCCTAGACTTTAGTTGGGTCTGGCCGTGAGCACTAAAGGCTAGTCCTTGCCCCTGGACCTCTCGCCACAGAGCACCGCCCTTGTGATGCGCTGAAGCGTACTTGAAGTCTACAATCATGTACTTGTTGGATCCACCAGTAACTGTGGATCCCCACGCCATATTCTCTGCAACTCGACCAGCAGTACTTCCGATACCTACGTGCCCAGCGCCAAGTGTTCTGAAGTCATCCAGCCCCATGGTGGCGCGACCTAGCACTTGGCTTTCGCGAGCCGTAATGGGCAGAGTGTTTCTGTTGATGGCGTCAGTACCATAGGCGTTCTGCAGCGCCTGGAATCCGCTTCCAGCGCTGAAGCCGATGATGCTTCGCCTATCAGCATTGAAGCCAGAGTGAAGTCTTTTACCACCAGCAGCGCCAGCATCCAGCACGTCATCAGACATCATAGCCAGGTTCGAGATCAGATCTAGCGAAGCATCGGTAGCGAGTCTTCCGAAGCTGTGTCCGTAAAGCACATTGCTTTGAAGCCGGGCTTGCTCAAGAACATGTCCGCCAAGAGCTGTGTCAGTGAATGCGGCGCGGTCTACGACCATCATGGCCTCGCGCATCTCATCCTTGAAGCCCTTCATACCAGCACCGCTCTCGAGGTTCTTTCGCAAGATGTCGATGACGTGGTCTGGCATCTCACGAATAGCTCGCTGACCCTTCAGGGACTCATAAGTCATATTGCCAGCACCTACATCCATGCTGTGCCTATGAATATCTGTCATGTTTCCAGCTCGTGCTGGAGAAGCGTATAGGGTGTTGAAGGATTCGCCTGAACGAAAAAGGAACCCGCGCTGCTCACCGCGGCCACCACCAAGCTGGATAGGTACGCTCGCTTGGTAAGCGCCGCCCGAAGACATAAGTTGCGCCACATACATATCGCGGCCACCACCCGGAGACTTGGCACTGTGTAGCGTGGCAGACATTCCTTCTGGAAGAGAGCTTTGCAAGGAATCAAAGCGCTTTCGCAAGGTGCCCTGGAGGGCACCTACGTCAACAGCACTAAAAGCTTGGCCAGACTTGATGTCTCCAAAGTTAGGAACTTGTAGCTGGCTAGCAACGCTTCTGGAGTAATCAAGGTTTTTGTTCCACTCCATCATCAGTTCATCGCTATTGGTTTCCAGCATGGTGCTGATCACACTGGTGGCTAGCTCTTTCAGAGTCTTCGGGTTGCTGTTAGACATCAGTTCAGACAGTGAACTCTTTAGTGAGTTCACTGCTTCAGCCCCTAGGCTTGCTGACGGACTCTCTAGCGTGACACTCATGGTGTGGATCAGTGCGTTGTGTTGCTTAAGTTGTGAGATCATCTGGGCCAGCTCAGGGTTCTTTGCGAGACCCTCGCTAAGTACTGTTCGCATACCCTCTACTGCTCGGGCTGCAGCTTCGTTTCGGGCGCGCTGATGGCTGCGAGCAGCGCCGCCGATGGCCTGACCAAGCTGTCTGTTGGGCGTCATTCTGTGCAGTGGGTTAGCAATAGTCTCATTAGACTTTAGTGACGTAAAGCCGTAGTATGCTCCAGCAGCAAGTGGAGCTAGCCCTGCCACGTTCTTGAGCAGTGACACACCACTGCGAATGCTAGTGCTACCTTCTTGGTCGTACTTAGAAGCCACCGATGTACCTCTCTACTGCGCTGGAAATGTCGTGTTGGCGATTGTCGTCATAACCGATCTGTACAGAACTCATTGTACCTGCTGAGGGAGCAATCTGCCAGGAGCCTCGGTTGCCAGGAATGCCAGTCATTCCACGAAGCGACAAGTTCAGCGCCATGTTGCCGCCACCCATAAAGTCAGAACTTCCCTCAAGGAAAGGTTGCTGCATACTTTTCTTCAACTGGCTTTCCCACATACCGTAGTCATGTAGCTCAGCGCCCGTGCGATCTAGGTAGCGAACCTGAATATCGTCAATATCTACATCTTCGTGCCAGCCAATCCAGTCCGGGTTGGGTTGCGGTCGACCTTCCATGTACCCACGCGCACTAGCATACTGGGCAGCCATGTACTTGTCATCGATAGCCGCTGGGGCACCTGCCCACACGCCAGGGTCGCCAGAATCCATTCGAGACCACAAGGCCTTGTACAAGTGCCGCTGATCTGAGGGGACCATCTCCAAGATGCGATGGCGCTCCTTTCCAGAAGCATGAGCGAAGGCGTTGAAGAACTTACGCTCAGGTCCAGGCAAAGTCCAGTACAAGCCCAGGGGGCTGCCTTGGGGGTTAACACCCTGACGAGTATTAGATGCAGCAAAGCGGTAGCGTTGAGCTGCCGCGTTGTCGCCTGCTGCACGTGCGCCATCAGCAAGAGACATGTACTTAATGAATTCTAGCTTGTCGAAGTACTCGTTGGTCGCGTCTGCTTCCTTACGCCACATTGGCGAACCGTCCCAACCCATCATGTGTGCTGCAGAGTAGGCACTCGGGCGCAGCCAGTCGCGCCATGGCTTATCCCAGAAAGCCATAGGCGTACCGTAGAGACGCTCATACTCGTATTGCTCAATAGGATCTCTGTTGCCCATAAGCTTTTGCACAGGGCGGAAACCCATGGGGACCAAATACTCTGCTGGGGCAGCAACGTTTCTGAGCTGACGCTGAGAGAAAGCCCAGGCGCCCCGAGTAGCGCCACTACCGGGCATGCGAACAGCACGCTCATGCAAGCGATCATCACGGAAGCCGCTAACTACACGACGATGGCGTGCGTCAATCTGCTCCATGTACTCGACTTCTCTCTGAGAGAACGCGCCATCTGCGCGCTTCTTGTACACTTGCTGCTTAAGCATGTTGTACTCGGGAGACATTGGAGCGACATCAGACATGATGGCATAGCGATGGATGAGCGGATAAGCTTCGGAATCCATTCCCCGAAGTTCGGGGTGTAGCGCCGCATAGCCAGCGCCTGGGAGTCGAGCCTCTCCCCACTCTACGTTGCGGTATGGATCTCCCCAGTGGAACTTGTCAGGCAGCCAGCTCGGCATATTGTTTGCCAGCGGATTGACGCGTTCAATCTCGCTTCTGTATCTGGGCAGAATACGTCGAACGAATTCGTTAGTGAATAGCGCGCCACCCATCTGGCCTTCCCAGAAGCGAACGCGCGCACTGCTCATCAAGGATGCGTCAGCAAGCGTGGGGTTGTCACTACCCCACACATCCTCGCCCGTAATAGACTGTTGGATTACATTCTTAGCCCAACCAGTCATACCTTCCAGCTCTCTGAACTGGTAAGAGAGATATGATGCCTGAGACCCAAGACCATAAGGGTCTTGGGGAATGCCATGGTGAGCGCCGAGCGCCATTGCTGGTTCGCGACGACTTCCCTGGTACACCGAAGCGTACTCCAGACCTCCCTCTGCACCCGGGCGGATCCATTCACCAGCGTGCATTACTCGTGCAGGCTTGATCAACTTCCCCACAGTGCTGGCGAGCACGCCACCAATGATAGGTACATCAGCAAATGCTGCGCTACTCATTGGGTAAGGACGGTTCCAGTACTGGCTTTCTTCTAGCTGGTAGGTGAAGTTCTTTCTGAAGAACTTCCCGATGGGAGAGATGGAGTCTTCATCAGGTCCCCAGATCCCTGCCTCACGCGAACGGTTCATCATCAAGTGGTACTGATGTGGACGATAGTACTCATCGTCACCACCAGCAAATGGAGTACCACCAGCTTCCCACCACCTACTCTTCTTGACAGCAATATGCTTCTTGCCAGAGTAGATGTCGCGGAGGTCATCTGAAGTCTCCTTGGACCCCAGGAACCCACCAGTCAACAACCCATGGGCTGCAAATGCTGCGGCACCAATAGAGCCCCAGCGACCCCAGCGACCCACTCCCGTAGGCAGATTGATGTGGCCCTTCGAACTTCTTACTGCACCAAAGCCCATGTCTTGGATGCGCTCACGCATAGCCTTGTCGACCCCAAGGTCGGCGCCGAAGAAGCTGTAGTAGGCTTGAGAGGCAGCACCACGAACTTCACGCTGGATACTGTCTACAAGATTGTTTCCAGCGTACTTATTGGAGATCTGCTGCAAACGACGCTCAAGTGCGTTGTTTAGTGGGTTGGCCTTCGCAAACTTCTCGATGTCTCTTTCTGCCTGATACCACTGAGTATTCATCTGACGGAAGAACCCAATGCTGTCTCCACGTCCAGAGAACTGCGAATGCAGATCTCGCATCATGCGAGTGCGCTGAGCAATGCTTGAGTGAGGCATGGCCCCGCCAGTGCTAAGCCCAGACATGCGCTCCCAGAACCGACGACGTACACCCTGTGTCGCCTGCCCCACTTGGTTGACAGCGCCAGGATCCATAAGCAGCCCAAGCCGCCCAGGACCAGCGCCCTGAAGGAGCTGTTGGGCAACAGTACCTCGGGCACTTGGCAGCTGGACGGAAGCTGCACCAAGAGCTGACACAGCAAATAGCGCGCCAGTTTCCCAGTCGGAAGCTCCAGGAGCGAACCCCTCAAGGGTTCTGCGAAGGTAGTTGAATGGGTTCAGTACGTTGGCTCGGGCAATGTCCATGTTCACAGCAGTGGTAGACATGCCGGCCCAGACCCCCTGATCGAAGCCAGGAAGTACCATCTGCCCAAAGAAGCTGGCGACACCAGCCATAGCAGCAGTTCGAGGACTGCTGCCTAGTTTGCCGAGACCGTAAGCGAGGCCACCACTAACCAGTCCGCTTGCTAGCATTTCTCCAGGCCAGCTGAAGTTTCTGCGCATCCAGTCTGTTTGCTGGACACCCATGTAGATACCACCCGCTGCTGCTGCTCGACCACCAAAGCGCGCAAGCATAGCACTAGCAGGGCCGGAACGAACGCCAGGCTGTACTCCAAGAATCTTCTGAAAGGCTTTGCCTCCCTTGTCTCCCAGAAACTGCTCAGACACTCCAGAGATCAGTCGATTGAATCGATCCATCTCGAACGCAGCGATACCTCTTACGAAGTTAGTTCTGCGACCTAGGTCAGCAACGCTCTCGATTGCACCGCTCATGGAAGGCATGAACATGAATGGTGCCTGCTGGCTCTTCATGCGCTTGCCAACAGGATCCCAAACGTCTCGGACAAGCAGGTCTTTGTGCGAGAACTCCCTGCCGTCGCCGCCCAGTACCTTGCTGCCCATATTCGCAGCGTCAAGCATTCCTGTAGCAATACGATTCATGCCCCGCTCTTGAGTGAGCGGGTTCACGATCTCATGGCCAATAGCTACAAGAGATGCATCTCGGGTAAGCAGCTTCTTGGTTCCACCGGTCCACTGACCAGTCTTGGAATCAAGGCTGCCTCCAAAAACAGAGTAGAGTTCACCGCTAGTGCGGGTTCCTTTCTGCTGCCACAAGACAGCATCTGCTGCGTTCTCTGTGGCCTTCATGCCGCGGCTAATGCCTGCAGCCCGTAGTTCAGCCTCTGTCTTGCCTGTAGTGTACTTTAGCCACTCGTAGGTACTTTCTGTCTTTAGGAAGTCCTTTCCCCAGACAGTGACACCCTCAACGCCTTCAGAGCCAGTCTTGTAAGCAAGTGAGGTAAAGGGGCTGGCTAGTTCCGGCACTCGGAAGGTATTGAACAGCTGGAACGGCGAAAGGTTTCCAGCTGTTCTGGAGATAGCTGCGATGTGGTCGATGGGGCGCACGCCCCCAGCAAGGTTCCTTGTAGCTCCATAGAGCCCAATGCCACCAAGGCCAGCGGCAACGCCCAAAGACATTGCCTGGCTAGATGCTGAGTGATAGGGTGTCGCCTCTTGGTCATTCCAAGTTACGCCACCAAAAGACCTGCCTGGCACTATCGTCTCCTACGTCGACCGCTCTTCCTGTGCTCGATCTCTGTCTCCATCTTATCAAGACGTCTTGCCTGGGCGGTAGTAATCTTCTTCTGCTTGGCAGCTCGCCTATCTAGTTCGGATGGATGCATGTCCAGAGCGTGTCGCTTTTCTCCAACCTCTTTCTGATTAAACTCACGGTTCTCTGCAGCGAAGTCTACAGGCCCCTTCTTTGCTGTCTTCGCGGCTTGTTCTGGAGTCATGATCTTGCTGGTGTCGATAGGCTGGTATTCGGACCTATTCATCAACACTGCCTCGGCTGTAACGAAAGTTCTCAAGAGCTTGGCCCTTGTCCAGGTTTCGAAGACCTCGGGAGTGTAGGAGCTGAATGCCATCAGGACAATGCGCTTCATGACTTCAGTTACAGAAGTGTCAGCGTAGGCTGCTCTTGCAGCCTCGATCTCTGCACGCTCCTCGCCTACCGAGTCGCCACTGAGATACATGATAAGCTCACCAATACTCAGGAACGTACCAGCAGGCAGATTGCCATTGATCGCGCGAGCATCACCGACATAACAACGATCGAACACTTCATTGTGAAGCTGCAGAATACCCATGAGGCCCTGGTCTCTCAGAGAAGAGAAGACCCGGTACTCCTTGAGTGTCAGCAGCCGCCACGTAAACGAAATGCCATCAGGTAGAGTCGTTACGAACAAGCCGTCGCTCTCGACCAGAAGATCGATATTCACGACTCCTCCAGATCAGAGCTGTGCAGTCAGAACCATTGCCTGCTGTGGTGTCAGGTGGTAACTGTGCAGCATGACAGAATTGTACAGGGTGGGGATTACACCAGCGCGACTGTTGTACCAGAACTTAACGGTAAGCTTCGGCCACAGGATGCAGGACTTTAGGACTTGCTCAGTCATGTACTCATCAGGGTCCTTTGCCATTCCTTCAATCTGAGACTGCTTGATAGTCGCTGCCTGGATACTCTGGAAGTGCTGACGACGCAAGTAGGTAAAGACGTAAACGTCACCTTCTCCTAGCGCCATAACTTGTACGCCACCAGGCCCATACTCTTGCTTCCATTTAGCAATCTGGGCCTCTGATGGAGCGCCCTCGGACTTATGGAGAAGCTCTAGGACTTGTTCCTCAATAGACATTTCTACCTGCTCTTCTACCTGCTCTGGAGCTTCTGTTGCTGCTGCCTGAGCTTCTGCTGCTCGGCGAGCTTGCTGCTCGGCGAGCTTGCGATCAAGCTCTGCGTTGATTGCATCTAGGTCTTTGGCCACTGGTGGCTCCTGGGGATAAATAGTGTCGTCTTCACCCGGAAGAGCAACCAATGGGCGCATCTTGGGGTACGGTTCTGTACGAGTTGGACCAGGGAGGGTCGGGGCTCCTTCTGCCAGCTCAACGCCCTTGGCTTCTGCCTGCTCAACGATCTCTTCGTTGAGTGCATCAACATTCGAAAGAATGTCATCTGCTGATGGCGCCACGGACTTTAGTGTCTGCAACTGTCGGGGGTTGAGACTTGGAATCTTATCGCTTCTTACTCTTCTACCTGCCACTTAAGGCTCCTTAATTCGATTGTAGGATGGTGGTCACAGTGACTTCGTCGTCAACGGCAACAACTGTACCTTCCTTATATGGGTTTCTTGTTGAGAACACGTCGCGGGCAAAGAACGGGTAAGCCTCGACGATTACTTCCTCATCAATCTTAATCACCGAAGACCTGCCCGTAAAATGAACATCTCGTAGGAGAAGGCCTGTTTTACCGGATGGCTTCATGGCGCTCTGGGCGCCAAAGGCGGCGGTGATATCAATACCGCCTTGAAAGTCGTGAGGGTTCCTAGTTAGATTCAAATACCGATTAGGGTCACTAAGGTTTGCTGAGGCCCAGTACTGAGCCTTCATGTTTTCGATGAAGGCAACTGCTTCATCGTAATCTCCTGCGAGAGCAGTGAGATCTGCCTCGTCGCCTCCAGACACGATGGGAGAAGTTTGCTGCCTGGGCGCGGTCTGACCGAGACCGCGTTGGACTGCTTTGAACAAATAGTCTTGGTGGACGTAGTTGATCAGCAAGGTCCCACGAACAATAACTTGCCCTGCCGCTACAGCATCGTAGTGCCTGCTGCTGTAACCGTAGATAGGCATCTTGCTGTCGTCAACTTGGTACTGAAGTCCTGCAGCTTCTATCAGAGGCATTCCCTCTGCGTACAGGACAACGTTGGCGCCGCAAAAATACTCAAAGCCATACATACTCATAGCTCGTCCTCTCCACTCAAGTTTACGAATGCTTGCTGCAGGCGCTGTTCGTCTATATCGCCAGGCTCAATTCCTACAGCGCTGGCAAGACTCTCTTCGAGAGTAGTAAGCGGTGAGGCTTCGCTGACAACACCAACACTACCGTAAAACAGATCTCGCATTAGTGCATCATGTTCTTGCAGGTCTACCGTATCAGTGCTCGGAGGGATGATTGCGTCGTCAATACTGAAGTAAGACAGAGGCTTGTAGTCATGGGCGATGAAGGAGAAGGTGATCTCTGTAACGATGTCTTGAACAGAAGTCACGTGTCCCTCATCAAGAAACTCCATGCCGACAATCATTGCTCCAGCACCTTCAGCATGTTCGCTGATACTACTGAGTGATGGGTCGCTATTGTAGTCTCTAAATGGTGCGCCTGCCTCGGAGACAAACTGAAGGGCAACGTTGAATGGAGGCAGCAGTGTAGCTAGCCGGTTGTTGTAGGAATAGTTGTTGAACAGCGTTCCTACACCAGTCCTGTGGCGGTCAAGAGACCAGCCCGGAGTTGGCTCTCTGTAGCCACCCCGGACGAAAGCTTCATCGTATTGCTCGTGCAATGCTCTTAGCGGGTGGTCGTTGATAACCGTCATAATCAGAGACCCAGCGATAGTTCTGACTCCACGAGAGAGACCTCTGATCCCCCTGTGACCCAGAGCGCGTGCCTGACCTTTTGCCTCGTGCACTGAAACACTAAGGGTGTGAACAGACTCAAGCTGACGAATAAGGTGTGGGGTTTGTTGAAACCAAACCAGTACCTTGGCGTCTGCTCCAGAGAAGGAATACTTATACTGTCGGCCGGTCGCAGTATTGACCGGCTGCTTTTTGAAGATGCCCATGCGCACTCCTCAGAATGAAATGACCAGGCCTCCCCGAAGAGACCTGGCCATAGTGTAGCAGGTAGAAGCCTGTTCGCGCTATCTACAATTACGCGGAGGTGAACGCACTGGTTAGGAAACCGTCCGAACTCACATCCCAGCTACCAAGCTTCTGCCAAGGCAGAATGGTGCGACAGACATAAGTCATTTGGTTCTCGATGACCATGTCATCGATTGAGAATCCAGAGCCTTCGTTAAGGATCTCTACACCGTAGATACGCATGGACGCAGCCTGACCATACTCGTTCGCAGCGACGATAACGACGTCGAACGGTGGCAGCTGGTCTACATACCAAGCCTGTGAAGCTTGGTATGCATCAGACACGTTGGTGGGATCGAAACTGAAAGACGGGTCGAGTGACGACAGATCGTTGTCTGTGGCGTCATTCAAGTCCGAGATGTTCGGATAGATCTCATCCTTATCAGCGATAAAGGTCATATCGCTGAAGGGCTCTCCGAAGAGAACGTGCTGGTCTAGCATCAGGGTGATGATGGTTCCGGCGATACCACGCTTGCCACGAGAGAACGAAAGAGGATCTACGCTTCCCATCACATAGATGGGTGCCTTCTCGCGCTGAACTGCGTAAGAAATAGCCTGTAGTTGTCCAATCGATTCGCCTCCGATGACTGCACGGATATCCACACCGGAAAAGCTAGTGTAGGTACGACTAAGTTCTAGTGATGTTGACATTGATTACTCCCTTTGCTCGACTCAGAGCTCGGACTCGTCCGCGGCAAGGCTTGTTTCAACAGTGATGGACTCAATGCTGAATGGTGGGATCATGCGGAGCTTGATCTTGAGGCGTCCCATGATCTTGTCCTCACGACTGTATTCGATCCTGGCCTTTGCACCAAGGTGCATGCCACTACCCTGCTCGGACACGATGAACGCGTCGATTGCAGACTGGAGCGAAGCTAGGCGCTGAGCGCTGAAGTCCTTACCGATGTAAGGTCTAGCCAGGTTTCGGATGCCGGCTAGCATACGATTCACGGAGCGAATTGTAGATAGGCGGGTGTAGTCAGAATCTGGATGAGCTGCTGTCTTAGCAGTGGTCAGAATCAGAGTACCGGAAGTGTCATCACGGCGAATGCCGATGATGCGCTGGCCAGCTAGATCATTGATCTGGGTACTGTGAACTCTTGTTGGAGACTGAGTCTTCTTCAAGATTCCGTTGATACCGATTGGCTCTTCGTTCTCGGGCATAACCGCCACCTTACCGAAGAAGGTGCCTGGGATCGCACCGCGGTAGCTGGTGCCACCATCGTATGCGTTTGTCAGGATAGGCCAGTCGTAAGTCACGAAGACGTGCTTGCCTAGGTCAACAGCCTTACCGCCGGAGTCAGTGGCCTCGTCAGAGTCCTTGATTCCGTATGGCCAATCCGTACCATTAGGAAGACTTGCTCCCTTAGTCAGAATCAAACCACCGTAAGCGTAACCGTCAGAGCTGTTGCCACCATCGACTTCTGAGCTACGGTAACCTTCACTGGTCTTTGAGAAACCAGCGATCAGCTTGTGTCCCAGGACACCGCTTCCGTTGTCAGATGGGCTGTCGATGTAAATGTCGGTGCCGTCATCAGTCAGGGTTGGTGCAACACCAATCCAGTCTGCGATCTTGGAGCGACTGTATCCCTCTGTCGGAGCCTTGAAGCTGAGAGCGCCAACCATGGTGCTCCAGTTTGTAGAGGCAACGTAGCAGAAAGTTGCGAGCTGGTGAGCGAAGTTGACTTCGCGTAGCTCGGCATCTGCACCAGCAGTCCAAAGAGTGCTGACAGCAGTTGGGATGGTCTCGCCAGTTAGGTCCTGGTGGGTCAGAATTGCACCACCGGTACCGCCAGCCAAGTTGGTCTTGGCAAGTGCCAGAGCAACAGTAGCAGAAGCACTGGAGCTTTCACCCAGCAAGCTGCTAACGAGCACGCCACTACGAAGAGTCTTGGCGGCGAAGTCAGTTCCTAGCTGAGTCTCGACGTCACTGAGAGTGTCGGAAGTACCGTCAACTTCAATCCAGATATCGATACCGTGATCGGTCTCTGTGATCTCGACGTCTACTCCACCTGAACCAGTAGTGACGATTTCAACAGTTACGCCGTTGCCGCCCTTGCCGTTCTTGGAGGCGGTGATGACTAGGTCAGTCTGAATGGCGAGTGTTGCAGCTGCATCCACACCGTCGAAGTAATCCTCAACGTCGCTGATGTAGGTGAAGACTCTACCCTTGTAGCGGTATTCCCATGCGAAACCTAGTGCGTCTTCGGCAGAAGCAGCCTCAGGAACACCCTTCCAGAAGTAACCGTAGTTCTCTGGATCGGTGCTACCAGTACCGGCTGCGTCGAAGTTGGTGTCGTCAGTAACATTGATGTCATCCACATATACGTCTGTGGGAACAATCATGTCAGCGTCACGGTAATCGAGAAGATGGTAGGTTGCGTTAAGTGCAGCATAGCGCTCAGCACGGCTGACGGTGATGCCGTCAGTACCTTCGGTTGCTACAACTGAAGATGCTGTAGCAGTGCCATCGGCAGTGAAGTCGCCAGTAGCGACTGTGTCTAGTGCGTCAGCAGAGGGGATGTCGTCCTTGTCAAAGAGAGAGAACAGGTCAATGCCTGAGTCCTCAACAGTAACGATGCCTTCGTCGAGAACAAGAGTCTCGTCGGAATCGTATACCCACTCTTCGTCTGTAAGGTCGTAAACCATGTATCGGTTGCTGGAGCCATCGTTCTCAATGAAGAGCGCGTAGCGTCCAAGAATGTCGTCGTCGCGATAGCTCGGAGTGACAGTCAGAGTGTTGGAATCGGAGTCGGTGAAGACCCAGTTTCCTTCCTGACCACCGCTTCTGATGATCGCAAGGTTGTCAGCGCCCTGAGCAACACACTCATGGACAGCACGAAGTACTTCAGTACCAGATCCGAACTCCTTCTCAGCGACAGCAATGTTAGAAACATTGTAGATCTCGTTAGTTAGTCCAGATGAAGCTGGGCCAACGATAAGGATCTTGGGCTGAGAGGAAGCGCTTGGAATCTTAAATGCGCCGTCTAGGTATGTTGCCTTGACACCTGGAATGTTCTCGTAAGGCATTTGGGGGACCTCCTATTAGAAACCCTTAGTAAGCTCGTCGGAAGGTAGGCTTCCGATTTCAAAAGTGATGTGCTTGATTACAGGATCTGCTACAACTCGGAAGTCATAGAGCCTGACAAAAAACTGGAGCGGTCGGACGTAAAGCCCTTGACCACCTGTCGTAGTATACCAGTCGTTGATGCGCTTCTTAAAGTAGAAGCGATCTGCGCCCTGTACTTTCACGGCCCACGCATGAGAAGTGAAGAGATTCTCTAGCCATAGCGCACGCCGATTAGCTAGCCGAGCACTCTTCGACCAGCATTGGAATTCAATGATGTGATCAAGTGGTCGGGCCTGAACCTCGACCCACTTGTTTGGGTATTTGGGAGAGCGAAGCTTGTAGTAGTACCGGAAACCCATTTGGGGTCTTCCGGTAGCTGACGTGTTCATCTTCGCAGGTTCCCTGCTGGTTAGTTTCCACGCGATAACTTCGTCGCCGAACCGAGAGAAGTCCTCCGCAGGATATTCTTCTACAAGCGTTACCTTCTCGTCGTCAACAATTCCGGCTCGGTCTTGCGCGTCATCTAGTAGTTCGCCTGCAACTTCAATGAAGCGAGGAAGAGTCATGGTCTGGCAATTACTGAGGAAGCGGGTAGGATCAAAGCTGAAGGGGCTTGTGATCTTGGTAGGCTTCTCATAGTCAGGATCGGAATTGACTGTGCTTCCCTTATAGCTATCCATGACCTCAACGGTCATGAAGCCATCGTCGTCCAATAGTTCTTGATTGACCTGCTCAATGATCTGACTTGTTGTGCTGTTGAGACTCATTGTGGGTTATCCGATCTGAGTGCGTCCTTCTCTCTACAGAAAGCGGCGATGAATTCTAGTCGGCCATTATCCGCGCGGCGCTTTTGCAAAGTCTGGGGCTTGTAGATTGCTTCTCGAACATACGGTAGTTCAACGTCACCATCGTTATCAAGTTTTAGCTCGATGACCTTGTCTCCGTACAGGATTGTAGTGTCGTAACGGAAGAAGAAGATTTTGTAATCTACTCGCACTTGGCCCGGAGCCATAGTGACATAACGGCGCACCATGCCATTGTCAGCTCCAGCGTACATGCTGAAACCCCAAGCGTAGTTCTCATCCCACAGGTAGCCTTCTCCAAGACAGTAGCTGCAGTCGGGGTCTGGCTCGCGAGTAGTCTGTCCCGATTGGCATTCACACTCTGTAGGGTAGCCGTCGCTATCTCGGCGCATGTTTCTGATAAGCAGCATTTTTCCGTGCTTCGGACCATTAGGGGTGCCGAATAGAATTTCATCCATCTCCGCACGCAAGTCTAGCTCAGCTCCATCAGTAGATGGAGCTGGAGACGCAGGTCTGCGACCTGGCTTCGAGCCAAACATTCCGGGACGACGGATGCCCATTACCTACCTCCTCTGCGTCGGTCATCAAAGCCGAACCTACCTCTACGCCTGCCTGCCTGTCGAACCTTTCTGTTAGAGCTAGGCTGTGGGTATCGAGTAGTTTCCGGACTGTCCCACAGGCGGCCTGTGAGGCGCCTGTCGGGATCAAGCCAACCCTTTACAGCCATTGTTGGAGAGAGCCCCTGTCCTGGAACAATGTTTCCTCCGGCGTTGACAACTCTCCACCATGCTTGCCTCTGCTCGCGAACCCAATCGTAGATTTCGTCAGGGATAGTTGTTACCGGTGCGCCGTCTGTAATACTGAGGTCACCCAGCGCCTTCTTCTTTCCCGCGGAGTATCCGGCTTCCTTGCCTTGGCCGGGAATCATCAAGCATCGCCATACGGCATCGAAGACGACGAACTTTGTGCGAGCTAGTTCAATGTTGCCGTATCCGGCAGGTGAATCGCCCTGGATGAAGTTAGCTTCCTTACTAGCTAGATGAGCCATCAGGGCCAGTGTGTCGTCTGGAATGTAGTCAATCCACCGACCCATTTCCAACCTGATGAGGTCAGGCGAAGCGTACAGGGGAGAATACGTAGTCGTGTAGTACAGGTCTGTGGCAGGCAGATACTCGTCGCCATCATCATTCGTAATGGTAGCAGCCAGCTCAATGATTACCATTGTATTGGGGCCAAGGTTCTGGCTTCTAGAAGTAAACCCAGTAGTAACCGTGAATCCAAAGTACTGATAGTCGTCAGTACTGTTGATTGTTCCGACCCAAAGGTCGTGCCAGCTTCCTGCATCGGCTCCAGAGGGAACAGTGTAGCTATAGGTGTAGTACCCTGTGCTGAGTCGCGTAGCGGCCAAAGGGCCCGCTAGCGCAGTTGTGTACACTTGGGCTTCAGCCTCTGCGAGGATTGTAGCAGTGTCAACATCTTCGTCGTAGATGTAGATGTTGGGAACAGCGTCTAGGTCGGTTAGGCAGCCATCCGCATCAGTAAAAACCGCTCGCAGAATTAGCTCGTTTCCAGCTAGTGCAGCACCTCTATTTGAAACAGCCATGGTCTACCTCAGTATCGAATGGTTAGTGTGTCGCCTGAAAGGGACAGGCTCTTTTCTAGCTCATACGGAGCCCAGGTTGTACCATAGTGCCCCTCAACAGGCGCAGCCCACAGCTTCACAGAGTCGTCTGTAATGGTTCCTGAAGCGACGTCGTCTGTGAAGACGACAGTGATGACTCTCTTGTCAGGGTCAATGTTGTAGCTTGCGTTCAGCGGGTCCATGTAGTCGACGTCGAATGGACTTGCATTCGTCGGCAGTACAGTCGCTGGAGCTGAGCTGGTCGCTGGAGTGCTCGGACTACTAGGAGCGTCTGTGTAGCTTCCGTCGTTCGTAGTGAATGACACAGAAGAACTGGTAGCCATGCGAGTCAGGGTCTCAACATTAGCAGTCCAGAGATCATCGACGACGAAGCTGCTACCAGTAAATCGAATCTGGACACCCTTGCCCATGTTTCTGTAGCGTCTGTTAGTGATACGGTCGATAGTGGCACCGACTTCACCGTCACTGTCCCACCACCACTTGTACTCGGCGGTACCGATGTTACCTGCTGTGGTGATCTTTACGTTGAGTGTGTCATCACCCACGCCGTCGTCAATGTAGGGTCCGTAGAGGACGAGGTCGCCTGACCCGGTATTTCCCGGGTCAGCTTCTGTATCGAAAACAGTCTTGGAAGCAGCACCGGTATCAGTACTGTCAGTGTCACCGTTGATGTACAGCGTGTACTCTGTGTCCGCAGCTAGAGTCGCTGCGAAATCAGGGTCAATAGTGATCTTGACCAAAGCCCCATAGCTGTTGGAGGCCTCGTCAGCTTCACTGGTGATCGTTACAGGGCTACTGACTTCTGCATAGGTGACAGTGTCAGTGGTGTCCCAGTAGACGATTTCGAACTTCAAGGGCACATAGCCCTTGAATCCGGGGGACGACAGGAAGTACGGGTTGTTGCCCGTGTCCTGATCGATCCACATTGCAGAGTCTGGACCAGATGTCTGATCAGACTCTGAAGCAAACAGAACGATGGAGTCCTTAACAGACTTCACATCAACACCGATATCGAACCACACCTTCAGGGTTTCACCAACCGGAATGCCGGTGTCACCATCAGCTGGATAAACTCTCTGAATTGTAGGCGCGGCCATTCTATCAGTCTCCCTTGATCTGCTTTAGGGTTTCAGTATCTACACCCAGGTCTAGCTGAATGCCAGTCTGGCCAACAGCAATAGTTCGCTCGGTATCCAGTTCGATTGTAGTTGTGGAATCTACAGCTTCTTGGACGATTACGGTATCTCCAAGCATGGTCTCTACTGCAAAGTCTGGATTGAACTTTTGCATGGAGACATCGCGCACCATGTCTTTCTTCTCAGCGCGCTTAAGGGCCTGGCCTACCAGATCCCAATCTTCTACTTCCTTCTTGAACCAAGACATAGTTTCTCCTTTGTCTATTCTACACGACTATAAGCACGAAGGGGAGTCCCCCGTAGAGGACTCCCCAGGAAAGGTGCTCAAGCCCTATTCAGGACTTAGAGGACGGAAGCATCAGCAGCAATCTCGCTATCGACATCCATAGTCTGAGCGGTAACAGTACCATCCCAGTAGTTGCGTGCGAGCTTGACGTTCTTCATGACACCGACACCCTGGCCCTCGTGTGCAACGGCGAAACCGTAACGCTCACGAAGCTTGACCTTGACGACGTCGACATTCTCGTCGCGCCACTCGACCTGAGTAAGATCCTCATCAACGAGGTGGAAGCCAACGTTGCCGGAGCTGAGCAGGTAGATGTCGCCGAGCTGAGAGCTGGCGTCGAAAGGAACAAGGGGGCTAACCATGACACGGAAGGGCCATGGGAAGTATGCAGGGGGTAGGTTGCCTACAGCAGTCATGCCGTGCTCGCGACCAGCGATACCGGTTGCAGTTTCACCTGCAGCGTTACCAGAAGCGTTGAGCTTGTTACCGAGGGATGGACCCTGGGCACCCATTGAACCGTTGGACCATGGGTCCAGTGGTCCAGCCT
>Ga0208013_1000127_pt1 | contig 54810 bp, 64 predicted proteins | sample 16_taG_FD_184091 | JGI IMG/M metagenome (GOLD analysis project Ga0208013, IMG submission 184091) | Marine viral communities from the Subarctic Pacific Ocean - 16_ETSP_OMZ_AT15313 metaG (SPAdes) (version 2) | ecosystem: Environmental > Aquatic > Marine > Oceanic | place: Pacific Ocean | collected...
TAGGACCAGACATAGTAACAGACGGATTAGTATTCGCGGTTGACGCAGGTAGCACAAGAAGTTATCCTGGATCAGGAACAACCACTACGAGTTTAGTAGGATCAGCAACTGGTACATTAAATAACGGAGTTGGATTTACAAGTTCTTTTGGTGGAGGGTTTACTTTTGATGGCACAGACGATAATATTTCTATTAGTAGTTCAATTTTAAATGTTGATGCATTTACTGTAGAAGCTGTGGTAAATATTACAAGCACTGGAAATAACAACAAAACAATATTTTCAGCAGGTAATGGTTCAAGTACAGGTATTTGGTTTTTAAAACACAGATCAGGATTAGGAAATCGTCTTGTTATGCACGGCTATGATGGAGTTAATCCAAGGGTTGACGTACAATCTACTAACGTTGTTCCAGATGCTGAAAACACTCACGTAGCCGTTACATTTAATGGAACTTCTTATCAAACATATATAAATGGTGTAGCAGATGGTGCCTCTGTGTCAGATAACAAAGTAGGGGCTACTTCAAGTAATTTTATTGCTTCATTTAATGGTGGTTCTGAAGCTCCTGGAACTATTTATACAGTTAGACTTTATAATAAAGCTTTAACCGCTACAGAAATAGAACAAAATTATAACGCACAAAAATCAAGATTCTTATAACTAAAAAATAACCTGGAAAATGAAAGGTAAAAATTATGGCAAACGAATTTAAAATAAAAAAAGGCTTAATTGTCACAGGAGCATCAGGTGGAACTGTTGTAGATATACAGGGTTCACAAGGACAATTGTTTTCAGTAACCGATGACTTAAGCGGATCTATATTCGCTGTGTCAGATATATCTGGTGTACCAATACTTGATGTCAACTCAAGTGGTACTTCTTTGTTTACAGGCTTAGTATCTGGTATAACCCCTGTTGATGCAGCTAACTTTGTAACTAAAGCATATGTAGATGGATCAGGTGGTGGTACAGGACCTTTTTTGCCATTAGCTGGTGGAACATTAACTGGATCATTAATATCAACTGAAAATCTGGGATCTGCAAGCATATACATTAATTCATCAAGACCATCATTAGGATTTACAGATACTAATTCTTTTCCAGATCCAAATGATATTTATTTAATTAGAGGTACGTCTGGTGCTAAATTAGCGTTTCAATTTTATGATGATAGTACTGGAACAACAACAGAAACATTTAGCATTAGTCCTGAAGGAAACTCTGTATTTCAGAATACTCTTGTTGCAAAAGGGAATATAACATCACAAACAGCAGGAGGTGCTGGCTTAAACCTTAGAAGAGACGATACATCAATATCTGGAACAAATACTTTGGGTTCTATTGCGTTTCAAGGCGATGATCCAACAGATGGTACTTTTAACAATGGTGCTGCTATTTTTGGAAAAGCAGATGGTAGTTGGAGTTCTAATGCTTACCCAGGGCAATTACTATTACAAACAAGAAACACAACTGGAGGCTTAGCAACTGCACTAACATTAGCTAAAGATCAAAACGCAACTTTTGGAAATCAAGCATTCGCAACTACCGCTACATCTTCAGGAGACGCGTCGTCAACCCTAACAACAAAAGGTTATGTAGACGGTTTAATTACTGGTGCTACAATATATAGAGGTGCTTGGGATCCAAGCGGCGGTGGATATGGCTCACCTGATTTAAGCGGTGTAACTCAAACATCTGGTTACTATTATATCTGTAGTGCCGCTGGTACTGCTGAGCCTAACGGAACAGGTTGTGAACCTGACTCTTGGGAAACAGGAGACTGGGTTATTTGGAATGATGATATAGTTGATTGTGCAGGCACAGGCACAGGTGGTTGGCAAAAGATAGATAACTCGTCTGTATTATCAGGTGTAGGTACAGGGCAAACTGTAGCTTTATGGGAAGGTCCAGCTTCAGTTACAGATTCAGAAACTTTAGGTAATGCACCAATAACTGTTTCAGGTAGTGATACAACTTTTGCAGGTGCATTAAGCAGTGGCAATATAACAGTAAGTAATGGTGGTGTACCACAATTAACATTACGTGATTCTGGAAATGGTGGTGGCGGTGGTGCTTCTGGTAAAATAATATATTCCAATACTGCTGGAAATACTATTGGTTTAGGTTATACTGCTGATGTAACATCAACCTCTGATTTTATTATTTCAACTGATGCTGGTAGTACTTACGGTGGTTATTTAGGTTTAGACGCTGCTGCGATCGTAGACCCAAGCTCTATTATAATTGATCCAAAGACAAACGTATACATTACAAAAGCACTTGGTATTGGAGTAAAAACACCTAATGATTTATTAGATATACACAATTCAGCTACAGGAGCGGTAGATGCTCAAATGAATTTTACAACTGCAGCCACAGGCACGGGTACGAGTGACGGATTTAGAGTAGGTTGGAATGGAACAGTTGCTCAAATGTATTTATTTGAAGATGCAGATATGCGTTTTGCAACTAACAATTCAGAAAAAATGACTATTACTTCTGCTGGAGGTATATCATTTGGATCTACAGGAACTGCTTACGGAACCGCTGGTCAAATACTTAAATCAAATTCTGATGCTTCACCAACTTGGGTAGACGCCTCAACAGTAATAGGTGGTCCTTACTTGCCATTGACAGGTGGAACAATGACGGGTGTTGTTAGAAAAGAATACAGTAGTGAGCCTTGGTCGTTTGTAGAGGCAACACATAGACCACTATCAATACAAACTTACTCTGAAGCAGGTAGTATAGGAACAACTGGTAATTCTGCGTATACTGACGTTTATGGTGAAGCTGATTTGTCAGGAATAGATAACGACGCTACGTTTACTTATTTAGAGGCGTGGCAAGCTGTAGAGGGTCATAAAGCTCGTTTACCAACACTTGCTGAATTATGGGATGGTGTAGGTTCTGGTTCTGGTCAATCATATGATGACAAACTACTTTGGACGTGTACACCTGCTGGACCACATCACGTTTTTGTTGCTCTTGGAGCGCTTGACGCATCCAGTAAAGTTTTTGGCACAGACTATAAAATTGTTGATATAGACGATTCGAATGAGGTATATAGAACTCGTGCGTTTTATGATGTATCAAGAAATGGTAGATCGGTAAGCTACTCACACGATGGAGCTTTAGATACTGTAGATATTAACACAGTAGGCACTATTACAGCAACAGCTTTTGCAGGTGATTTAACAGGTATTGTAACTGCTACATCTTCTTTAGCTGACGGAGTGACCGCAGCAACACAAACCGCTGCTAATAACTCTACATTAATAGCAACAACTGCTTATGCAGACGCAGCAGCAGCAGCGGTTCCTATTGGGAACTACTTACCGTTAACAGCTGGTTCTGGTGAGATACTTACTGGTGATTTAGCTATGAATAATAACATAGGTATTATTACTAAAGATACTTCAGGAGCATTTAGAGATGTATTAAAGTTAAACTCTTCAAATATATTGGAGATAGGTTCAAGTTCTTTAACTACTAATACTATATTTAAAAATACAGGTAACGTTGGGATCGGGACCACAACCCCTACGACTGGAAAATTAGTTGTTGAAGGTGATCCTTATGTAAAAACCAATTCAGGTCAAGCAAGAGGAGGTATTGATTTAAAAACTAACGCTGCAATAGGTTTGGGTGATTTTGGTGCTGCAATTTCTTTTGGCGCTAATGGATCTGGTAGAGCAGCAATATCAAGTGTTCAAGGAAGTTCTGATGCAGATAGACAAGGATTAGTGTTTTTTACACACGGTTCTGGAACTGGATCAGCTGACTCAGCTGAATCAATGAGAATATCACACGATGGTAAAGTTGGAATTGCAAGCGAAAGTCCTGCTGCACTTTTAGACGTTTCTGACCGAGTATATATAGACACATATTCATCTGAGGCTTCTGGAAATAATCCCGTCATTTCTGGGTATTTGCAAATTAGAGCAGGAGCTAAAACAGGTTGGGGTCCAGATGATCAATTAGGTAAAATTGAGTTTTATGGTGCAGATTCTTCAGGTGTTGGAGTAAGAACAGCGGCAAGTATTTTAGCAGTTTGTGAAACTGGAAATGGAACCTCAACAACAACGTTTAGTTCGGGATTAGCTTTTTATACCTCGCCATACAACGCTGCTCAAGAAGAAAGAGTTCGTATTACAAATGGAGGTAATTTAGGTATAGGAACTGGTGCTGATGTTTATGGGGATTTACATTTACAAGGAGGGCAGCAGGATATAGTATTAACAAATACAGCCGCTGATGGAGTTGCTAATTTAACTATATCAAGAATTATAGGTCAAGCAAGAGGTTACTCTAATAATGGATCTGCTATGCAGTCTATTGATTTTGTAACAAATCAAACAACTTGGTATAAAGGGGATATAGTTTTCAAAACCAACAACACAGATGGAACTGATACAAGTGTTGCTGCTACAGAAAAAATGAGAATTGCATCAAACGGTAATGTTGGAATTGGATTTACAAGTCCTGACTCTACTCCTTTATCAACTATGAAATTATCTGTTGATGGTAATGGTTATTTTTCAGGAGATTTAGGTATCGGAACGACAAGTCCTGATGAAAAATTAGATGTTGCAGGAAAAGTACAAGTTACAGGAACTTCTCTTACCGTGCTAAATAATTCAGATCCTGTGGTAACAGTTAGTGATACTGATACGAATTATAGAGGTTCAATGCGTTGGTTAAGTTCTTCTAATGTATTAGAGTTTTTTACAAGATATGCAGGAACTTATTATACAAATAATTTAGTTTTAGATAGAGGCAAAGTAGGTATCGGGACATCAACGCCTAACGCTAAACTTGACGTACAAGGAACACAAGGTCAGTTATTCTCAGTTACAGATGATCTTAGTGGATCTATATTTGCAGTATCGGATATATCTGGTGTACCAATACTTGATGTAAATTCAAATGGAACAATACAATTTAGTGATTTAGGAGCTGGAACATTAGTAACTGATGCTAATGGTAACATATCCGTATCAAGTGGCGGTGGTTCAGGTGGTCCTTACTTACCACTTACAGCTGGGTCAACAGTTCCGCTTACTGGTGATCTATATTTAGAAAGTAGTTCTACAGATGTGGTTATGTCGGGCAATGGCTCAGGTGCTTTTACTATTGATAATACAACTGGTCAAATAGCTTTTAAAGCTAATGGAAGCACTGTCCAATCTATGGTTATAACATCCAGTCAAATTAGTTTAAATGAAAGGGTTGCTGTTAACACCACTACTATGAACAGTGTTAACAAATTAGAGGTTAATGGACAGACAAGAGTTGTTGGGTCAATTATGGCTGGTAATGCAAGCACTGGTAATACGGCATTGCAACAGATACATATTAAAAATAGTGGAACCGCAGGTATAAGACTTGAAGATTCAGATAGCGCTAATCTTGCATTTGACTTAATTACTGATGAAGGCACAGGTTTTTATATATCAGAAACTATTGGTGGAGAATCAGGTGACAACATAAGATTTATTATTGAAGAAACAACAGGTAACGTTGGAATTGGAGTAAATACTCCATCATATTTATTAGATGTTAGAGACGGAACTTCGAGTGGTGCAATTGCAAGGTTTGCTGCTATTAATCCTCACGTTATAATTGAATCAAGTACAGCAGGAGCTGCTGTTTTACATTTAAAACCAAATACAACAGGTACTAAATCTGGTCATTTTAAGGTAACAGCTGGGAATGGTTATAATTTTAGATGGAGTAATGATGCTGCTGGTGCAAGTGAAGTTAGTTATATGACACTTGATACGAGTACTACAGGCGGGGGAGACTTAACAGTGAAAGGAGATGTAATAGCTTATGGATCACCATCTGATAGAAAATATAAAGAAAACATTAAGCCAATTGAAAGTGCTTTAGATAAAGCAATGCAGCTTCAAGGTGTTACATTTGATTGGAAAGAAGCTGATAGTATATTAGATATAAAAGAAGATATAGGTTTTATAGCTCAAGATGTTGAAAAAGTTTTACCAGAACTTGTTAGAGATAGTGGTAAAGGAAACTTATCTTTAAGGTATCAAGGAATAACACCTATACTTTTAGAAGCAATAAAAGAATTAAAAGCGGAAATAGAAGAACTTAAAAAACAAATTAAATAATGGCAGTACCAACGTCAGGAGCATTATCTATGGAATCTATAGCGCAAGAAGCGTTATATGGCACTTGGGGTTCAGGAACTATAACTGGACCAATATCTATGTATGATATGATAAATGGTGGAAACTCACACGGATCTGGTAATTCTTATCCTACAGTAAACGATGACTGTACACCTAATCCAGTTGATAGATCTTATTACCAAATTACTCTAACAGAAGCTACTTATCCTTCTACCCCAAATGTTACTGTTTACACAACAAGAAACCCTATTACAGGTTTAACGACAAATGATGTTTTATATGATTATGTAAATGGATCATATACAGCCTGGACAGGTGCTTCACAAACTAATTCATATTGGATATGGAGTCAAGGAACGTTCTTTAATTGTACAGACAATTGTCCAAATATTACAGTTAATTCATCTGGGGTAATAACTTCCGCTGGTTGTTCTTGTCCTTAAAATTTAAATTATGCCTATAGCTTATCCATATAGATTTTCAGATTGGTACGGTTACGATAAAGACTGTGCAACATTAACATCATTTAGTTCTGGTTCAGGACAAACCGATGTAAAGTTTATATGTACGCAAATTGTGAATACAACTAAGTATCACGATGGTTCAGGTACAAGCCCTCAAGTAAATGATAATGTTTATGATAATGCTGCAGGAACAACAGCAACTTCAAATGGATTTTATACGGTTGGAAGCGGTAGCAATGTATTTTCTTATTATAGAGTAGTAAGCGGTGTTTGCACATCTGTTGGATTGTGCGCTCCATAATATATAATTAAAATTTGTATATTTGTACAAATGAATTAATAAAAAAATCAATGGCAATTATTTACAAGTGGGAGATACCAGCGATGAACGCTCACATTCAATCAGAGGGACAAGACAACGTAATCTACACAGTACATTATAGGTACACAGGGTCTGAAGAGTCTGGAGGTAAAACATACTCGTCAACTAATATTGGAACGCAAAGTTACACGTATGTAGCAGGCGATCCTTTTACTCCGTATGAAGATACTGAAGCTTTTGAAAACGTAGTTATTGGATGGTTAGAAGGATCATTAGATGTTCCTGCAATGCAGTCAAGTATAGCTGCAAATATAGAGTCTCAAATCACACCTGTAAATGAAGATTTGTATTTTACCTGGATGAATCCACAACCACCTACACCACCTCCTACTACAGAGCCAGAACCAGAAACGGAAGAACATCTACAAACTATAATTGATAATGACCAAGAAATGGGATTATGGGATAATACTATTAACGATGGTTTAGAAGATGAAGAGGAAGTTGTTGACGATGAATAAATAATATTTATTATATTTGTATATAAATTTAATCTAAAATAATCTAAAATGTCAAAAAATTTAACACCAGAAGAGTTACAAAATTTACAAGCTCTTAATCAAGAATTTACTCAGGTAAAACTAAAATTAGCTGATTCAGTTTATCAACAAGTTTTATATACTAAAGACTTGGACACAATAAGAGAAAAGTTTTCATCTGTTGAAAAAGAGTTGTCAGAAAAGTACGGAGCTAATTCTGTTATTGATTTAGCAACTGGAGAAGTAAAAGAGAATAAACCAGCTGAAACAGCAGAGGTTGTAAAATAAAAAAATATTTATGGCAAGAATTAGCAACACATCATCATATCCAATAATAACTCCAGACGGTGCAGATTATTTTATATTGACAGATGCTGAAAATGACAACGCAACAAAAAACTGTTCTATAAGTAACTTACAGTCTTACTTAGGAGTAGATACAGTAAAAGTTAGTGTTTCAATTTCACCAGCTAACTTGCAAGTTTTATCAACTCCATATACAATTATAGCCTCACCTGGTGAAGGATATACATATGACATTACAAATGTTTCTGTGTTTATGGATTTTAACACTACTGTTTTTGATTTTTCTTCGGATGCTAGTTTAAAAATAGGATCTTATGTTGCTGGTACAATACCTCAATCAATATTAAATTCAACATCAGATGTAGTGTATAAAATACAACCTGTTAGTGGCATATTAGCTGCTGATACACCTATAACTTTATCAGGTGGAAATGCTACAACTGGAGATGGTACTCTTTACATAAATATTACTTACAGAAAATTAAAATTAGATTCTACATTTTAATTAAATGGATATTAGAAAAATTTCTATAGGAGCAGACTATAAGTCTAGTGCTATGCATTACATAGCTGGACAAGAAGTTCTTGGCGGAAATTATAAAATTCATTTAATTCAAAAAGAAGCAAATATAAATTCTTATAAAATTTGGATTGAAAAATCTAATGAAGTTTTTTTGTGGAAAGAATTTAATTCTAATATTCCTATTTCAATTGAATATAATATAAATTTCTAATGAAGTCACCTTTTTATTTCATTGTAAAACCTTACAATGGAAGAAGGTATGATAATGTAAAGAAGATAGGGGATGTGAACTTAATAATGAGTTCGTCCAAAGAAGATCATACCGTTTCCAACAGGTTTGCAAAAGTTGTCAGTACTCCAATAAATTACAAGGGAGAAATTACTCCAGGTGATATTTTACTAGTTCACCATAATGTTTTTAAATTTTATAATGATATGAAAGGTCGTCAAAAAAGCGGTAAAAGTTTTTTTAAAGACGATTTATTTTTTATAGAAGAGGATCAGTTTTTTATGTTTAAGCATAATGATAAATGGAAATGTCATTCTAAATATGTAATGATAAAACCAATATTAAAAAAAGATTCTTATATTAAAGGTTCTAATACTGAAGAACCATTAACTGGTATTATAAAATATATAAATTCTGAGCTATTAGAAAAAGGATTAAAAGAAGGTGATACTATTTGTTTTGAGCCTGAAAGCGAATATCCTTTTATTGTAGAAGAAGAAAAACTATATAGGATGTTTACAAACAATATAACTATGGTTTTATAATATGGACGTAAAAGAAATAAAGTTACAAATAATAAAGGCTGGTGAAAAAGCTGTTATGCAACTTATTAAGGTTGCTGAAGAGCATATTATAAAGTATGGAGAAGATGATGAGTTAGCCGCTGATAAATTAAAAAATGCAGCAGCTACAAAAAAATTAGCAATATTTGATGCTTTTGAAATATTAACTAGAATAGAGGAAGAAAAAAATTTAATAGAAGGAGTAACTAAACCAAATAATAATACGTCTCAAGGATTTGCAGAAAGAAGATCAAAATAGCTTATATGTAAAGTTACCAAACTACATACCAAAAAGTATTGTTACAAATAAAAACAAAGCTAAAAACTGGGAGTACGGGTATAATGAAAAATATAATGTTGTTGTAATATCTAAAACTGGAAAAATATCAGATGTTATTTCTATAAATGGTTTAGCAATTGCTTTACCTGAGAGACCAAAGAAAATATACAAAAGATCTGAAACTAAATCAGAACAATACTGGGAATCATTTGAAGTTCCTTCTTTGCTTAAAAAAATACCAACAATCTTTCAATGGAATCAAACCTCACCTAATTTTAAAAATCAGTGGGTAGAATATATTGAGTCGGAGTTTGATAAAAGAGATGAAGGTTTTTGGTTTATGAATAATGGTAAGCCTACTTATATTACTGGCTCTCATTATATGTATTTGCAGTGGACTAAAATTGATATTGGATTACCAGATTTTAGGGAAGCAAATAGAATTTTTTATATTTATTGGGAAGCTTGTAAAGCAGATAAAAGAAGCTTTGGTATATGCTATTTAAAAATTAGACGTTCTGGATTCTCATATATGGGTAGTGAGGAATGTGCTAATATAGCTACAATATCTAAAGATTCTAGGATAGGTATTTTATCTAAAACAGGAGCTGATGCAAAAAAAATGTTTACTGATAAAGTAGTTCCAATATCTAACAATTACCCTTTCTTTTTTAAACCAGTTCAAGATGGTATGGATAAGCCTAAAACAGAATTAGCTTATCGTGTGCCAGCCTCCAAGATTACTAAAAAAAATATGTATGAAGAGGATGAAGAACAGATAGAGGGACTAGATACAACTATTGACTGGAAAAATACAGGAGACAACTCTTATGATGGTGAAAAACTAAAACTACTTGTTCACGATGAAAGTGGTAAATGGGAAAAACCAAGTAATATTTTAAATAACTGGAGGGTAACTAAAACTTGTTTACGATTAGGTAGTAAAATTATTGGAAAGTGTATGATGGGATCTACATCTAATGCATTAGACAAGGGAGGTAACAACTTTAAAAAATTATATAACGATTCTTCAACAAATCAAAGAAACTCAAATGGTCAAACTAAAAGCGGGTTATATTCCCTTTTCGTCCCAATGGAGTATAATATGGAGGGGTTTATTGATATTTATGGTATGCCAGTTTTAGAAAACCCGAAATTACCCAAGCTGGGTATTGATGGGGAAATGATTACTAAAGGAGCTATTAACTATTGGCAAAATGAGGTAGACTCTTTAAAAAATGATGCAGATGCATTAAATGAATTTTATAGACAATTCCCAAGAACAGAGTCACACGCATTTAGAGATGAGAGTAAACAATCTTTGTTTAACTTAACAAAAATATATCAGCAAATAGACTACAATGATTCTTTAATAAAAGACAGATTTTTAACTAGAGGTAATTTTAGTTGGAAGAATGGTATTAAAGATGGAGAGGTTTTATGGAGTCCAGACACTAGAGGTAGGTTTTTAATTTCCTGGACACCTAAAAAACAATTGCAAAATAATAGTTATATTAAGAACGGCAGAAAATACCCAGGCAATGATCATATAGGTGCATTTGGTTGTGATAGTTATGATATATCAGGAACTGTTGGAGGTGGAGGATCTAATGGCGCTCTTCACGGAGTTACTAGGTTTAATATGGATGATGCTCCTAGTAATGAGTTTTTTTTAGAATATGTAGCTCGTCCACAAACTGCTGAAATATTTTTTGAAGAAGTATTAATGGCTTGTGTATTTTATGGTATGCCTATTTTAGTTGAGAATAATAAACCTAGATTATTATATCATTTTAAAAACAGAGGTTATAGAGGGTATAGTATTAATAGACCTGATAAAGCATATAATAAATTATCTAGAACTGAAAAAGAACTAGGAGGTATACCAAATTCAAGTGAAGATGTTAAGCAGTCTCACGCTGCTGCTATAGAATCTTATATAGAAAAATATGTAGGAATTGATTTTAGTGGAGATTATAGAGACCCTGATTTAATTGGAAATATGTATTTTAGTCGTACTTTAGAGGATTGGGCTAGGTTTGATATTAACAATAGAACTAAGTTTGATGCAACAATTAGTTCTGGGTTAGCATTAATGGCTATACAAAAGCATTTGTATCAAGCCGTTAAAAAAGAGTCAAAAATAAAGTTTAACTTTGCAAGATATGACAATAAGGGAAGTTACAGCAAAATTATAAGGTAAATGCAAGATGTAAAAATAGACATTAATCCTATGGGTTTTCCAAGTCAGTTTGTTTCTGATTCAACAAAGAAGACTCTAGAGTTTGGATTACAAATAGGGCAAGCCATACAATACGAGTGGTTTAGAAAAGACGGAAATACAAATAGGTTTTACAATCAATGGGGAGACTTTCATAGATTAAGACTTTATGCTAGAGGCGAACAGTCTGTATCTAAATACAAGAACGAGTTGGCGGTAGATGGCGATTTAAGTTACCTAAACCTTGACTGGACTCCTGTTCCTATAATTCCAAAGTTTGTAGATATTGTTGTTAATGGAATGTCAGATAGGATATTTCAAGTAAAAGCATATGCACAAGATGCTATGTCTATGGATAGAAGAAATGAATATCAGCGTATGATAGCTGCTGATATGGCTTCTAAAGAATTAATTACACAAGTTAATAAAGATTTTGATGTTAATGCTTTTTCTAGTAATGTAGATGAGTTGCCTAACGATAGTGAGGAATTGGCTCTACATATGCAAATGAAATATAAGCCATCAATAGAAGTGGCAGAAGAAGAAGCTATAAATACTGTATTTGAAGAAAATAAATACTTAGAAATAAAAAGACGTTTAGATTACGATCAAACAGTTTTAGGTATATCTGTAGCTAGACATTCTTTTTTACCTGGTGATGGAATAAAAATAGATTATGTAGATCCAGCTAATTTAGTTTATAGCTATACTGAAGACCCTCATTTTAAAGATTGTTTCTATTGGGGTGAAATTAAAACACTACCAATAATTGAGTTAAAGAAAATAGATCCAACTCTTACTAAAGAGGATATGGAAGAAATTTCTAAATACAGTCAAAGCTGGTATGATTATCACAATACATCTCAGTTTTATAATAATAGTTTATTTAGTAAAGATAGCGCTACAGTTTTATTTTTTAATTACAAAACCACAAACACATTTACTTATAAAAAGAAAATTAATAATGTAGGTGCTGAAAAGGTTATTGAAAAAACAGATGATTTTAATCCTTCTGTTGAAATGATGGAAGAGGGTAAGTTTAAAAAAGTTTCTAAAACTATTGATGTATGGTACGAGGGAGTTATGATTATGGGTACTAACATTATGCTGAAGTGGGAAATGGCAGAAAATATGGCACGACCACAATCAGCTAGTCAAAATGTATATCCAGAATATATAGCTTGCGCACCTAGAATGTATAAAGGTGTTGTTGAATCTTTAGTAAGACGTATGATTACGTTTGCTGATTTAATTCAGATTACACATTTAAAATTACAGCAAGTACTTTCTAAGGTTGTACCTGATGGTGTATTTATAGATGCAGATGGATTAAACGAGGTTGACCTTGGTACTGGAGCTGCTTATAATCCAGAAGATGCATTAAGAATGTATTTTCAAACAGGTTCTGTTATAGGTAGAAGTTATACTCAAGATGGAGATTACAATCAAGCTAAAGTTCCAATTCAACAATTAACAGCTAGTTCTGGTCAATCTAAAATACAAAGTTTAATAGGTACATATAATCATTATTTAAATATGATGAGAGATGTGACTGGTCTAAACGAAGCTAGGGATGGATCTTTACCTAATGAAAATTCATTAGTAGGATTACAAAAAATGGCTGCATTAAATAGTAATACAGCTACAAGACATATATTACAAGCAGGTTTAAGTATTACTCAAAATTTAGCAACTGCGTTGTCATCAAGAATAGCTGATGTTTTAGAGTATGCTGACTTTAAAGAAGAGTTTATAAACCAAATTGGTAAATACAATGTTTCTGTATTAAATGAAATAACAAATTTATATTTAAGTGACTTTGGTATTTTTATTGAGGTAACTCCTGATGAAGAAGAAAAAGCAATGCTTGAAAAAAATATTCAAATGGCATTGCAAAGAGATTCTATAAATTTAGAAGATGCTATTGATATTAGAGAGATTAAAAACTTAAAGGTTGCAAATCAAGTTCTTAAATTAAAAAGAAAAAGAAAACAAGAAGCAGAGGAAAAAGCAAAAGCAGCAGCAGCTCAACAGCAGGCTCAAATAAATCAACAGTCTCAGCAAATGGCAGCTCAAGCAGCTATGCAAAAACTACAAGCAGAAACACAAGCTAAGGTTCAATTACAGCAGAGCGATATGCAATTTCAAGTACAGAAAATGCAAGGCGAGGCTTCTATAAAATCAGAGTTAATGAAGTTAGAGTTTGATCTACAAATGAAACTTAAAGGAGTTGAAGTAGAGGCAATGTCTAAAAGAGAAAATCAGAGAGAAACTGCAAAAGCTGAAAGAATAAGTCAAGCAAATACTGAACAATCAAAATTAATACAACAACGTAAAAATAATTTAGCTCCAGTTAATTTCGAATCTAAGGAAGATAGTTTAGATGGTTTTGATTTAGCGGAGTTTGAACCAAGGTGATAATGTTATGCAAAAATTAAGTGGTCCTCAATTAAATCAAGCTCGTGATGATTTTAATAACAGGGTTGAAAAGAAAAGTGTTTTAGGTAGAAGTAAAAAAATTATATGGACTTATAAACGTAGATACGGTAACATATAGATCCTAAAATAATATATTTAAATAAATGTTAACTTTACAAAAATAAAATCAAATGGAATTCAAACAAGTAAAAGAGGTTTCTCCTATAGAAGAGAAATCAACACAAGAAGTTGAACAGAATCTTTTAGATAAACACGAAGAAAGTCTAAAAGTATCTGATGTCAATGAAAATGTTTCAGAAACAAGTAATGTTGTAGAAGAAACAACAGTAGAAAAAAATAAGGCAGAACAGGATGTTGCTGATTTGCCAGAGATAAAAGATGAGGATGTACTTTCTTATATTAAAGAAAGATATAACAAGGATATTTCTTCAGTAGATGAATTGTTTTCTGAACAAGAAAAAAACAGTCCATTGCCTGATGAGGTTTCTAAGTATTTAGACTTTAAGAAAGAAACAGGTAGAGGGTTTGAAGATTTTATCAAAGCCAATAAAAGCTATGATAATTTAGAAGATGATCAAATACTAAAAGAATATTACTCATTAACTGAATCAGATTTAGATTCTGAAGATATTGAATATCTTATGGAAGATAAGTTTGGTTATGATGAAGAAGTGGATGATGATAGAGATATAAAGAAAAAAAATATATCTAAAAAAAGAGAACTTGCAATAGCTAAGAAATATTTAAGTAAGCTATCGGAAACATATAAAACTCCTCTTGAGTCAAGTGGGGGTTCGTATTCGGAAGAACAACTTAAAGAAATCAATGCTTACAAGGAATATGTTCAAAAGGCTCAAACTGAAGTAGAGTCCAACAAAAGAAAGTCTGAGTACTTTCAGAAAAAAACAGATGAGGTTTTTAACTCCGAGTTCAAAGGTTTTGAGTTCAAGGTTGGAGATAAGAATGTAATTTATTCGTCTGGTGATGCAAATGAGATTAAGTCAAAACAAGTCAATGTACAGAGCTTTATAAATCAGTACATAGGTGAAGATGGTTTAGTTAATGATGCACAAGGTTGGCACAAAGCATTAAACGCAGCAATGAACCCAGATAAACTAGCTCAGTATTTTTATGAGCAAGGAAAGGCAGACGCCATAGGAGATGTTTCGAAGAAAAGTAAAAACATTAATATGAATTTGAGGCAAACACCTCAATCATCTCCACAGAAAGGGTTTCAAGCAAGAGCGGTTAGTACAGACTCAGGAAGAGGTTTGCGAATAAGGAGTAAAAACAAAAATAATTAACAATTAAAAAATTTTAAAATGGCAGGACAAATTGCAGCAAATCCTACTTTTGCATTACAACCTAGTGCAGAGCAAGTAGTATTACAAACAAACTATATCACTAATTTTGATTTCTTAAATCAATATTTACCAGATACTTACGAAAAAGAATTTGAAAGATATGGAAACAGAACAGTAGCATCATTTTTAAGAATGGTAGGTGCTGAAATGCCTTCTAACTCTGACCTTATCAAATGGGCTGAGCAAGGAAGATTACACACTAAATATGTAGACGTAACTTCAGCAGCAGCTGCAGGATCGGACACAGCAGTATTAACTGTTGGTGACGTATTAGTACCAGGAAGCGGATCAATCGCTTTAAGAGTAGGTCAAACAATTATGATCTCTGATAACACAGCAGCTTCAGTTTTAACTAACAAAGCATTAATTACTGCGGTAGATTTAGCTAACGCTCAAATTACTGTAGCTTATTATGAAGCAGCTGGACAGCAAGTAGCGGCAGATGTTGCTACTTCTTTATTTGTATATGGTTCTGAATTCCAAAAAGGAACAAGCGGAATGCAAGGTCAATTAGAAGCTGATGATGACATCTACAGCAATTCACCAATTATCATAAAAGATAAATACGCAGTATCAGGATCTGATATGGCTCAAATTGGATGGATTGAGGTAACTACAGAAAACGGAGCAACTGGTTTCTTATGGTACTTAAAGTCTGAACACGAAACAAGACTAAGATTTGAAGACTACTTAGAGACAGCAATGGTGGAAGCAGTTCCAGCAATCGCAGGAAGTGGTGTTGCAGCAATCGCAGCAGGTGTAGCTTCAGGAGTTGGTAACAAAGGATCTGAAGGTTTATTCTATGTAGTAAACAATAGAGGTAATGTATGGTCAGGTGGAAACCCAAGTACATTAGCTGAATTCGATTCTATCATCCAAAGATTAGACAAACAAGGATCTATTGAAGAAAATGTTATTTTCTTAAACAGAGAGTTTGGATTTGATATTGATGATATGTTAGCTTCTCAGAACTCTTATGGAGCAAATGGTACGTCTTACGGATTATTTGACAATGACAAAGATATGGCATTGAATTTAGGATTTACAGGATTCCGTAGAGGATATGACTTTTACAAGTCTGACTGGAAATACTTAAATGACCCAACAATGAGAGGTGGATTAGAAGGTGGAAAAATCAACGGTATTTTAGTACCAGCTGGTTCAACTACAGTTTATGACCAAGTACTTGGTAAAAACGCTAAGAGACCATTCTTACACGTGCGATACAGAGCTTCAGAAACTGAAGACAGACGTTATAAAACTTGGATTACAGGTTCAGCTGGTGGAGCAGCTACTTCTAGCTTAGATGCAATGGAAGTAAACTTCTTATCAGAAAGAGCTTTATGTACTTTAGGTGCTAATAACTTCTTCTTGTTTAAGCAATAAGAATAACAATTTGTAATTTTTACCCTCGTTATAAAGACGGGGGTAATTATTACTTTTATAAACTTTAATTTAAATCAAATGAAAAACACAAAAAAAATAGTTTTAGTTAATAAAACTTACAAATTAAAAGGAGATGTTGCTCCTTTAAGTTTAATGATACCAGCTAGAAATAGCAGAAGATCACCTTTAATGTATTTTGACGAAGACAAAGGAGTAAACAGAGCGCTTCGTTATGCAAGAAATCAAAAGAGTCCTTTCGAGGATGAACAAGATGGTAACGCCATCCTAGAGCCTATCGTATTTGAAGATGGGTTTTTATTTGTTCCTAAAACAAATCCAGTATTACAACAGTTTTTATCATTACATCCATCTAACGGACATTTATTTATGGAAGTAGATAAGGAGGTTGATGCTACTGCTGATGTTGACACTTTAGATATGGAACTTGAAGCTCAAGTATCTGCTAAAGGATTAAGCTTAGAGCTTATGGAAACCATTGGTAGGGTTGTGATTGGATTAAATGTGGACAAACTTAGTTCGGCAGAATTAAAAAGAGATATAAGGTTATTTGCAAAAAGATACCCTCAAGATTTTTTAGAATCTCTTAATGATCCTTTATTAATTTTACAGAATAAATGTTCTCAATTTTTGTCTAACAATTTAATTATAATGAAAAATGAAAAAGATGTTTATTATAATTTAAAACAAAACAAGAAAAAACTACTAACAGTTCCTTATGGAGAAGATCCTTTATTTATATTGGCATCATTCTTTCAAAGCGATGAAGGGCAGGCAGTATTTACTTTATTAAGTAATAGATTAAAAAAACTAGACGAATAAGTGTTGCATAATAATGCAATTAATTCTTTAAATGTTATAGAGGTTTCACTAAAATGAAGCCTCTTTTTTTTTTCGTATCTTTGTTTAAATAACAATTTGAAATGATTAACACGGTAAGAGCAACAGTATTGTCGATTGCGAATAAAAACAATTACGGATATATAACTCCTAGTGATTTTAATTTATACGCAAAGCAAGCTCAATTAGATATTTTTGAAGACTATTTTTATCAATATAATAGTTGGATTATAAAGCAAAACGCCAGAGTTTCTGGTAGTGAATATGCAGATATACTAAAAGGATTAGTAGAGGTTATTGATAGTTTTTCTGAAACAAGAGGGTTGATTAATAATGGTATAAACTTATATAATCTTCCTGAAAACTACTACTTAATAAATAAAGTAAACTATTATCCTAACGTTATATTTTCGTCTACCACCACAGCAGCTGGATTAAATACACTTACTGATGCTAATGCAGCGTTTATAACAACAGGAACTGTTGTTCCTGGACAATTTGTATCAAACACTTCAGCAAATAGCATATACGCTGGATTTGGTGCATATGTAGTTAGTGTGGATTCAGAGACTCAATTAACATTATCTGGAAATCCATTTGGTACTGCAAGTACAATAGGTAATTCATACACTATTGTAACAACAGCAGGTATAAGAGAAATAGAAAGAGTTTCTCAAAATAAAATATTTTATTTAAACTCTTCTAGTTTAACATCGCCAAGCGTTTCATATCCTGCTTATGTTTTAGGAGGTGGTACTAGTACGGCTATTGGGAATACCATAACTGTATATCCTGAAAGTATAACTGGAGCTGGTAAGATTTTATCACAATATATAAGATACCCGTTAGATCCTAACTGGACATATAGTACACTAACAGGTGGAGAGCCTGTTTTTGATGAAGGTGCGGCAGATTATCAAGACTTTGAACTTCCTGATTCTGATGAACCTAATTTAGTAAACAAGATATTGCAATATGCAGGTGTATCAATAAGAGAAAATGATATAGCTACTTTTGGAAATATTCAAGAACAAGAAGATAATCAACAACAATCATAAGAAATGGCATATATAACAGACTATCAATATTATGAAAACGGAGGAGTTAATCCTACGAATTCAAACTGGGGGTCATACCAATTTGTATCATTAGACGATATAGTAAATAATTTTATGCTAATGTATGTTGGTAATGACAAGCTAATAAACAATGTAGAAAAATATAATATTTTATTTCACGCAAAGCGAGGTATTCAAGAATTGAATTACGATGCTATGAAAGAGATAAAGGTTTTAGAACTAAGCGTTTGTGATCAATTAAGATATGTACTTCCTCCTGACTATGTAAATTGGGTTAGAGTATCAATATATCAAAATGGTGTTCTTATGCCATTAACAGAGAATATTCAAACTAACTGGAGTAATGCTTACTTACAAGCAAACGACTGTAAGATATTGTTTGATGAATATGGAAATATATTAAAACCAGAAAACTCTACTATAGATATGGATAGAATATCTGGTGGAAAGAAAAGTCTTTACTTAAATGCCAACAGTAGTCAGGATGGTAATATGGGTTATAACATAGACGGGTCTTGGTATTTTGATTATAGTGTTGGACAACGTTATGGTCTTAATACAGAAACAGCTAACTCAAACCCTACTTTTAAAATTAACAAAGCTTCTGGAGTTATAAACTTTAGTTCTGGAGCAGCAGATAAGCTAGTTATTTTAGAATATGTTTCAGATGGTATGGAGAATGGAGTAGATTCTGAAATAAATTTAAACAAACTATTTGAAGATTTTATTTACGCATACATAAAATATGCTATATTAACAAGCAAATACGGGGTGCAAGAGTATATTATAAATAGAGCTAAAAAAGAAAAGACAGCTTTATTAAGAAATGCAAAAATACGATTAAGTAACATACATCCAGGAAGATTGTTAATGAATCTAAGAGGTCAAGATAAATGGTTGAAATAATATGCCACAGTTTACAAGAAATTTTATAAAAGGGAGAATGAATAAAAGCGTTGATGAACGATTAGTTCCTCAAGGTGAATATATTGATGCTCAAAATTGTAGACTTGGTTCTACAGAAAACACAGAAATAGGCGCTGTAGAAAACTCTTTAGGAAATACTAGGTTAACGACTTTAACTTATGAAGGTCAATCACTAAGTAGTGAAGCAAAGTGTATAGGTGCTTATGAAGATGGAGGTAATGAAACTATGTATTGGTTTGTAAATGATCCAGCTAATACAACTTCTAGTACTGGAGTTGTAGATATGATTGTTTCGTATGACACAAAAAATGATTCTCTTTTTTATCACGTAATATCTACTAGTGTTTTAAATTTTAATGACAAAAAATTAATAACAGGAGTTAATCTTATAGATGGTTTATTGTTTTTTACAGATAATTTAAATCCGCCTAGAAAAATAAATGTTAGTAGAACATATCAATACCCTATAAGTGACGTTGATCAAATTACAGAACAGGATATAGGGGTTATTGTTGCGCCTCCATTATTTGCGCCTACATTAACACCAACTCAACAGGGTGGTGGAGAAAATTATATGAAAGAAATTATGATTTCTTTTGCATACCGATACCAATATGAGGATAATGAATATTCGGCTATGTCTCCATTTTCACCCATATCATTTTCACCTGGTCCTTTTCAATTAGATTATTCTACCTATGACAATATAGGTATGGAAAACGTATACAATAGTGTTATTGTAAAATTTAATACAGGAACTAAAAATGTTAAAGGAATAGATTTATTATTTAAATCAACAAACTTTACAACAGTAAATGTAATAGAAAGATTTAATAAACTTGATCAAGGGTGGTTAGATAATGTAGAACAAACTTTTCAATTTACAAATCAAAAAATATACACAGTACTTCCTGAAGCTCAAATGATTAGGTTGTTTGACAATGTTCCAAGAATAGCTCAAGCACAAACATTAATGGGTAATAGGCTAATGTATGGAAATTATGTTGATGGATATGATATAACTAATTCTGATGGTCAAGATGTTTACTTAGATTATGAATTAGATTTAGTTACAGAAAACTTATCATCTGATCAAACATCATCTGTAAATAGTGATTTTAACTATTCTATAAATGGTTCAGTAAATGTTATAAATGGTACTGCTAGTTATGATATATCTGGATATGATTTAAAAGCAGGCGCTCAAATAGGTATTGACTTTAATTTAGGTCATTCTCAATTTTCAGGTGCATCAGAATATGTTGATGGAACAGAGCCTTTAAATCAATTTGAAAATACATTTTTATATAATTTACAAGAAGACTATGCAAATGCACACGACCTAGTAACTTCACCAGGTTTTATTGCTGCAATATCTGAATTTGTTGCACCCTCAGACTCAAATTGTTTTCCTCCATTCTGTACATCAGGATGTACAAGTGGAACATCTATTACAGATTTAATTAACTGTGCTGTAGTGCCAAAAACAAGCTGGTACAAAGTAGGTTTTGGTTTATCAGGAACAAACCAAGGAATGTCTATAGGTTCTACACCAGGAAGTAACACATTTTCTTTGACAGCTCAAGCTATCAAGTATGAAAAATATGATGTAAGTGTGTCTCCTGCTGTTCCTTTAGGAATATTTGCATATGAGTATTTTACTGTTCTTCAATCAGAATTTTTATATAGTTTAAGTTCATCTAAAAGTAGTTTACATAGTGATAGAGATTACGAAGTAGGTATTGTATATGAAGACGATTACGGAAGAGCAAGTACAGCTTTAGTTGACACAAACAACACAATATATGTTCCTTGTGATAATTCTATTACAAAAAATACAATAAAAGTTACCTTAAATAGTTACCCACCTTATTGGGCTACTAAATATAAGTTTGTTTTGAAACCATCTAAAGATGAATATAGAACAGTATACTCAAACATATTTTTTCAAGAAGAAGAAACAGGTAATGTGTGGTTTAAATTAGAGGGAGATAATAAAACTAAAGTTGTTTTAAATGAAAACTTAAAAGTTAAGTCAGATACTAATGGACCTGTTTTAAGATGTGTTAGTACAAAAGTTCTTGACTATGGTAGTCAAGTAGAAGATTGGTTATGTGACAGGAATAGTGATGGAACTCTAGTTGATGACACTTGTGGTCAGCCAACAGGAGTTTATATGCAACTTAGACCAAGTAATTTTTCTGCTGCTTCACCAGAAAATGCTTTTATAAATTACGGAGAAAAAGGATGTAAAGGTTCTTATTGTGCTGTTAGATATGATGTTTCTATTCCTAACCCAGATACAACAGGACCTACGGATGAATTTATTCCATACACTATACCAGCAGGTAGTATTGTTCAAATAAAATTAAGAGAGCAAAGATATAAAAGAGGTAGCAAGTGTGGTAGTAGACAGTACTTATATGATAAAACCTTTACAGCTAGTCAAGATTATGACAGTATGTATGCTTTTGTTGAAGGAGATAATATTGATTTAACAAATGGTCAATCAGCTGGATCTGATAGCACTATAAACAATATAAACCAACCTAGTACTTTATACCCTTACTTCACTTCTTTAGCAAGCGGTGGTCAGTCTTATTACTCTTTTCAAACAGACGCTTCTAATGGTAAAATGTATTTAGTTGGACAGAACGGAACACCTCAATGTAACCCACCAGACAAAAGAAATTCTTATGGTAACATAGAGATTGTGGTTCAAAGAGCAACTACTCTTATGGTTTTTGAGACTGAAGCAAAAGATGCTAATACAGAGCTTTATTATGAAAACGAACAAGTATTTAATATATCTGGAGGGTATCATCAATCAGGAACTAATGACACTGATCAAGACCAAACAGTAAGTTTACCTGCTGTAGTAAATTTAACTTTTAGCAATTGCTTTACTTTTGGAAATGGAGTAGAATCAAATAGAGTTTTAGATGCATTAGCAACTCCTAGTTTTACTATTGGAGAAAAAGTTACTTCAGTTTCTGAAGAACAATACAAAGAAACTTTACGATTCAGTGACATAACATATAGTGGAAACTACAATAAAGAGTCTAATATAAATAAGCTTAATGAATTTAATTTAGGGTTATCTAATTTTAAAACATTAGAAAGTTCTTATGGTCCTATTAGAAAATTACATTCTAGACAAACTGACATACTTACTTTACAGGAGGACAAAATATCTTATGTACTTGTAGGAAAAAACTTATTATCTGATGCTGCTGCTGGTGGAGCTATAACATCTGTTCCAGAGGTTTTAGGAACTCAGCTAGCTAGAATAGAGGAGTATGGTATAAGTAATAATCCTGAGAGTTTTACATCTTATGGTTATGACGTGTATTTTACAGATGCAAAAAGAAGCTCTGTGATAAACATTAGAGGTGGTGTAGGCGCAAAGTCAGACAAGCTTCAGGTAATATCTTCTTTGGGTATGCGTAGCTGGTTTAGAGACTTGTTTACAGAAAACTTTAATACACAAAAGTTGGGTGGGTATGATCCTTATATGAATGAGTTTGTTTTAACAAATAACAATGAGCCTGTTCCTGTACCTCCTGTAGATAGAGATTGTGGATATGAACTTAGACAGAACAATTCAAGTGAGGCTGTGTCTTTTAATTTAGATTGTACTTCAACAATAGGTGATATTGCTTGTGTTTATAATTTTGATTCTGGAAGCGCAACACTTCTTGTTAATTACAATGGGGTAAGTGTTGTTAATCAAACAATTAGCGGTTCTGGAACTGTTACCTGGAATAAAGGTCAATCTTTTCCAACGACTGCACAGGTTACTGTAACACCAACAGCGGCAACTTATTCTTTACAGATAGGATGTCCTCAAACAGAAAATTTAACAGTAAAAAGAATAGTAATAAATTCTTCAGGAGATGCTGCTTTAAGTTCAAGTGTAAGATACAAGTGGTCTGACGGAACTACAATAAGCCCTTATCAAAGTGACAATGTTATTTTGGAAGAGGATGGTGTTTCTTTATTTGAATCACAAACTGGTCCTTCTTCATTTGGTACTATACCACCTGATGGAGCAACAGTTACTATGCAAAACAGACAGTTAAGCGGAGATACATTTCCGTTTGATCCATTATCTGATAAATTAAAGTATTTAGTTTCAAATACAAACTATAACGAGGCTGATGTAAATACATTAATACCTTTATTAAGTACTGCAACACCAATTACCAATGTTGGTAGCAACACTTATCAATCAAGCTTTACATACACTAATCCATCTAATGATGATTATTTATATTTAGTTTGGGATTATAGAGTAGCTACACCAATTGAACTTTGTTACAACGCTACAAGTTCTGAAGGGTCTTGTTGTGATTGTGGTACTGATGCTCCTGTTTGTCCAGATAGAACTTTAGTGTTCCAGGTATGTAATAGTAATTCAGCTAAAGATGATAACTTTGATGTTTATTTGAATAATAATTATATAGGAGCGTTAGACTTAAATGCTAACTCTCAAGTTGGTTCTGTATTTATTGCGACTACAAATACTTCTGCAACAATTACAAGTTCAGATTTTGTATGTCCTTTAAACAATATGGTAACATACAGATTTGACCCTAACTTTGTAGTAGGTGGAGCAAATACTTTAGAACTTAGAAATACTCAAAACAATAATAATGGTAACTACGGTTCTATCGGTATGAGAAATTACCTTACAACGGGCAATAATTTATCTAGTCCTTGCGTGGTAACTGATTTAGTTTATTCTGGAGGTTCAGGTCAAAGTTTTACATTTAATTTTAGTTATGACGAATGTTGTCCATAAATAATAAATAATATGAGTTTAGTAAATAAATATATTGATTCTGTAAGTTTTCTAACTGCAACTGCGGTTTATGATGACGTGAATTTAACAGTAAAATCTGCTGATGGTTATTATCAATCTGGTGGTCAATACAGGCAACAGGTTTCTGGAGCTTTATTAAGTTCTAATGTATGTTCTGATTGTTTTACTTTTGATTCTTTAGATTATGCAGCTAGTAGTTCTAGCGATTTATGCTGTTTAACACAAACACCATCACAATATTACTATCCAACTGGATCTACTTTCGCAAATACTACAAATATTTATACGGATGTAAACTTAACAAACGTTGCTCCAGATGGATTTTATAGTGAGCCAGGTGGTAGTCAGTTTAGACAGATAAGTAGTAGCGTTTTAGGATCTTTGCAATCTTGTTCAAGTTGTTATACATCTAGAACATTAGCCTTTAGTTCTATTTCAGCAGTAGACGTATGTTGTAATTTGCCTTCAAGTGGCACATATTATGTGGATTATGGCACAACTCTTTTAACTACTAGCAGTATATATTCAGATACTTCAGGAACAATTGCAGCTGATGGTTTTTATAAAGACCCAACTGGAAATACATACAGAGAAATGTCATCTAGTGTGTTAGCAGCTCAAAATCCTTGCTCTCCTTGTGGTGGAACTAACTCTTGGAAAGCTCAAGATTGTAACTCTTCTGCTGTATTTTATTATTTAGATCAACAAGACGGTTACTTAAACAACAACTTAATTGTTTTACAATATGGATATAGTGTTGGAGATGTTGTTTGGGTAAGACAATCTCCATCAGGAGCTGTTGCTTGTGCTACAATAGTAAGTATATCTTCAACTCCTCCAAACTCTAAAATAGACGAGGGAGCTAATAGTGGAAACGGACCTTATAGTAATTGTAGTTCTTGTTCAATACCTTAAAATAAAAATATGCCAAACTATACACTAACACACAGTCAAGACGTACAAGGATGGGCGTCATTCTATAGCTATTACCCTGATTTTATTATGGGTATGAATCAATACCTTTACACATTTAAAGGTGGTGATATGTATAGACATAACACAAACCCTATTAGAAATAACTACTATGGTGTTCAATATGATTCATCTATAACAAGTGTATTTAATGAACAACCAATTCAAACAAAAGTTTTTAAAACTATAGAACTAGAATCTGATTCTAGCTGGGACGCTACATTTCAAACTGATTTACAAGAAGGAAGTATAGCAAGTGGTTATTTTTCTTTAAAGGAAGGTTCTTATTTTAGTTTTATAAGATATAATCAAAATCAAGAAAACTTAAATCTTAGATCAACTCAAGGAGTTGGTACTTGTGCAAATGTAACTGGTAGTGTTGCTGCGCCTCCTTTAGCTATTGAATTTAATTTCTCTGTTGACTCCATACTTAATATAGGGGCAACAGCTTATAAAATTGATTCTGGAGTTTTAGTTGAGTTAGGTCCTGTAACATCAATATCGGAAGACAGAAGGGTTGTTACAGTTTTAAATCCTGTGAATAACGCATCTGCTGGAGATAACATTGTCTATCTTAAAGACCCAGTAGCAGAGTCTTTTGGTATGTTGGGGTATTATTTAGAATTTACTTTAACAAACTCTGACACTACTGCAACAGAATTATTTTCTGTCAATAGTCAGGTCTTTAAAAGTTATCCATAGATTTTGTATCTTTGCTTAAATGGGATTTACAATAAAAAAATTAAGCTCAACTGATTACGAAGAAATTTTAGTAAATTGGTGGGCAGATTGGAGATGGGATGCTCCACCTAAAGATTTTTTACCAGAAAATGGAATGGGTGGTTATATGGTTTATGATGGCGAAACCCCTGTTTGCGCAGGATTTGTTTATGTTACCAACTCCAAGGTAGGGTGGTGTGACTGGATTATATCTAACTTTAACTATAAGGATAAAGTTAAAAGAAAAGAAAGTCTGAAGAAGCTTATAAACTCTTTAACAGAGGTGTTAAAGAAAAGTAAATGTAAGTATGCTTACGCATTAATTAAGTCGGACAGTCTTATAAAAGTATATAAAGAAGAGGGTTACTTAGAGGCTGGTAAATATAACAAAGAAATGATTAAAATATTATAGTATGGCAGCAATAACATCAGCGGTTTTAGCAGTAGGATCAGCGGCTTACAAAGGTTTTTCAGCTATTGACGCTGCAAAAAGCCAGAGTAGAGAGGCGGGGAGACTGGAGGAAGAAGCTCTGGAATTAGAAAGACAAGCTCTTGCAGATTTAGAGCAAAACAGATTAGAGGCTGTTCAAGTACCTATGCAAATATTTGATACAGCTAACGAATTACAAACACTAGATGGTTCAACAATATTAGAAGCTGCTGCTGAGGGAGACCAAAGAGGAGTAGCTGCTACGGCAGGTAAAATAAAAGCCACGCAAGATGCAGCTAGAACAGAGGCGAGAGATACTATGGCTAAAATTCAAATGGATTTAGACTTACAAACCGCTAAAGAAGGTAACAGAAAGGGTGAGTTAGTTTCGGGAATGAAAGACGAAAGAGCTATAGAGAAATCACTTGAAGCAGATGCAATGCAAGCAAATGCAGATGCTCTATCAGCATCTGGTACGCAAGATTTAGTTGGAGCAGGTGTACAAGCTTTTAGCGCTTTATCTCCTGTTTTCAAATCAAAAGAAGGAGGCGTTGCTAAACAGCTTATGAAAGATGATCCTACCCTAACCGAAACAGATGCTTTGGCTAAAGCTAAAATAATGATTAAAGATGGAACAGCTCCGAAAACTGGAGTTGGAAAAGTTTTGAGTTCTTTAGGAGATGTAGGTAAAAATATAGCAAGTGGATTATCTTCTTTTACAGGTATTGGAGACGGTAAAGACTTTGATGAATCTGGAGCTGGTAAATTAACAAGTGATATATTTTCTGCTGAAAATATGGCAGAGTTAGAAAAACAAGCTAAGGCAGCTGGAGTATCTATTTCAGAATTTATAGGTAATTTGTTTAAAAAGAAAAACTAATTATATGGCGGATAGATTAGATATTGCAAAATTAAAACTAGAGAAAGGTTTATTAAGCAATAAAGGAGTACCGAGTCAAGATTTAGCTACAGGTCTTCAAGGACTTTTTAGTGGTATTGATGCTGACGTACAAGCTAAAAGAGAAGCTCGTCAAAAGTTTAAAGAAGAAAGCGCCTCAGACATAAGAGACCTTAGAGCTTTAAGAGCAGAGGCAGAAGCAGCTGGAGCTACAAAAGACAAAAGTTCTTCAGGGCAAGGTATTAAGTTGGGTGATATACCAACTAGCACTACACTAGCCAACTGGACTCTTAGTCAGTTAGATGGATTTATACAAGACTCTTACGATAAGCAAGAAATAGTAACCTCTGGTTTAGGAGGGCAGTTTGCTGTAAGAGATTACAATATATTTAAAAACAATCAAAAACAAACTTGGCAAGCTGTAAAGGGTAGAGCTGATTCAGCAGCAGCAGAGTTAGAAGAAACAATAAGAAGAGCAGAAGGTTATACTAATGATAAAGGCGTTTTTATTCCACCAGTTGCTGGAGCAGGAGAAGCTGCCTTTCAAAGATACCAAAGTATTATAGGAGACTTAAACAACACTAGGGTAAGATCTGGTGAAGATGGTATGGGTGTTGTTGAGGTTTACGAAACGGTGTTTGATAAAGATACAGGTGTTCAAAAAAGAGTATTAGATGGAGATGGTAATCCAGTAATAAATAAAAATATTAGTGGAACAAGTGTAATGGCTTTGTTGAATAAACAAAATTCAAGATGGCAGAAAACAGACGTAATTAGTTCTGTAGAAAAAGCCTTTGGTAAGGACGTTATAGCTTCTTATGAAGTTTCTACAAACCATCCAGGTTATATAAAGGGAAGTAGCAGGGAGGATAATATTAGACGTAATCCTAGTTTTACTAGATACCAAGATACTTTTATAGCTAAAACAATACCAAATAATAGAGCGGTTTCAAGTACTTTGACCGATAATTATGGTGGTGAATTTTATCAATTAGATCCTAGTCAAACTGCAAGCGGAATAGTTGACGGAGTAAAAATTGATATGAATGAAACTGTATCAGTTAGTGTTTTAACTGGATATGATTCTAATGGAAAACCAATATATGAAAATATTGAAGCTCCTAAATATATAGGGTCAAAAGTAGAGGGTGATGGTATTGTTGTTCAGACAACAGACAAACATAAAGCAGCAGCATCAGGAATTGTAAGAGCTACTATTGACGGGCAGTTAGGTGTTAAGGTAGTTGAAGGAGAAGCTATAGAACAATGGGATCCTTATAGAGATAGTAAAGTAAAATCTCAAGATAGAAAAAATAAAGGCGTAGACCTGTTTAAGCAAATCACTAGAAGTTATGATGGTACATCTGATGATGTTAAAAATGCAGTAGAGAACCTTATGATTAGTAGTGGATTTAAATTTAATGAAACAATATCTGAAAAAGACGAGGATACTGTGGTTTCTCAAACATATCAAGTAGATAAAGGAGATGGAGTATTTAAGTCATTTAAGGTTAGCTTACAAACTAAAAACCCTAAATGGGATGAAGATAAACAAAAAGGATTGAAAGAAGGTGATGCGGGTTATGTACCTAAGTATCTTCCTGTATCTAAAGCAGAGTACGAAGATAAAATGTACGAGTTATTTAAAGGAAGTGACGATAATAGTTCTGTTTCAGAGGCTAGACAAAACTATAGCTCAATTAAAGCTAATAAGTATTCACCAACAGGTACTTTTAATGCTGCAGGCGATAGAAATATGTCTGTTAAGACTACAGAAAATGTAGAGGTTACAGAGATTCCTGAAGTTACTGCAAATAGTGCAATAGGTGAAGGTAAAGATGCAGTATCTGCTGTTGATTTTGTGGTTAGTTCTGAAGGGTTTCAAGACTTAAAAAGAAATTGGACTACGGGAGGCGCTAGTACTAGTGAGGGAGATGCATTTGCAAACTCTCTTGATAGTGCATTCCGAGAGCTTGCGAAAGCACAAGGAGCTAATCAAGGGGATGATATTTCTTTTGTAAGAAATGGTAAAAACATAGAAGTAAAACAAGGTAAAAATGTTATTAAAACAATAGCATATAATGTTAATGATGAAGATTTAAAGCAAAATGTTCAAACAGCCTTAGATGCTGCAGCAAAAGCAGGTTTACCTGGAAGAGCAGAAGGAACTAGAAAGAAAACAACTGTAGGAGGAAATGAAGTATTTGTAAATGCACAAGGAGTTGAGGTAGATGAATTTGGAATACCAATAGAATAATAACAAACAAGAATGGAAGACGAATTATTATTTGAAACCCCCAATGGGTCTGTAATTACGGAGAGTGAAGCTAAATCTAAGTATGGAGATAGATTTAAAGGGTTGTTAGATAGCGGAGCTTTTAAAGAAACAGGTAAAACTGCTGATAAAAAAGAAGAAGTTAAAATTGATTTTGATGTTGAGGCATTTTATATTAGTCCTAATGGTAGTGAGATAAAAGGAACGGATGTTGTTAAAAAATATGGAAACCGTTCACAGTCTTTAGTTGATGACGGCACATTAAAAAAAAAAGACCCGTCTGTCGTTTCCACTGGGGGAGAGGCAAATATGGTTGGCACTACACCAATTCAAGAAACACCAGATACCTTATTGGAATCTGGAGGTCTGTTAAATAATAACACAGAATTAAATTCTATTATGGTTGGAGAAGTTCCTTTCTCACAACTATCTGCTCAAGAACAACAAACTTTTTACGAAGAGATTGAGAGGCTGGAGAAAGCTGAAAAGCTAAACAAAGCTGCAGCCGATAATCCTTATGGTATAAGAGTGGATGAAAAGTTTAAACCTTTGGAAATTGAAGGTCTTAATATAGAAAAAGATCCTATTGTTTCTGCTGCTCAAGAGTTGTATAATAAAAAAAATGCGCCTACAGATTTTTCTAAACTTGTTGAAGGTGTTGAAGATACAGAAAAAATAGTATCAGCTAATAGAGTTGACTTATTAAAAAAATTCCAAAAATCTAAAAACAATACTAACTTATCTTTTACTGAAGACGGTAAAATAGTTGGGAATAGAACAATACCAAAAGGTGTTATTGGAACTACTCCAAAAGTTAAAGATGAGAATTTAAACTGGTTTCAAAAACTTATAATGTCTCCAGAAGAGTATAATGAAATAGAAGAAGCTAAAACCGTAAATCCAGAACTGCTATCTAAAATGGATATTGATGTTTCTGATTATCAGGCTTGGGAAGCAGAAAACACAAAGGAAGATGGTTTTGTATACCAACAAGTACAAGATCTAATAAACTCAGACTCTGACAATGACTACCTAAACGATAAAAGAAATTTTAAGAAATTATCTGCATACGTTAATAGTATGGGTGATGAAATAGAAAATGACTTATCTGTTATTGAGAATAAACTATTGTTTGAAACTAACCAAGAAACAAGAAGACAGTTACTAAACACTCAGTCTAAATTAAAAGCTCAACAGATTAAAAACATATCAAGACAGTATAATATTATAAGTTTATTTCCTGCTCTTGAAGCATCTGAAGATGCTAAGAAAAACAGAAGAGAGCAATACATAATAGATCAACGAAACGGAGATGTTTCTGGAGGATTTGGAGATGCGGTTTTATTACCTGCAGCAGACTCTGCAATAAGATTTATTGGTGGTATTTTTTCAGCTATACCATCTTGGGTAGAACAAGGAGGTAATTTAGCTGGTTTTGAAATGGAAGGATTGAGAGCTTTAAATGAAAGCTTAGACTCTATGCTTTCTAATGAAGTAGGAACTGTTGATGGTGCATTAGACACCTCTACTATTGAGAGAAGAACTGTAGAAAAATTAAAGCCTGTTACTATTAACTGGAAAGGAAAACCTTTGCAAGTAGGTGTTACCCCAGAAGGAGATATTGTAGATATAAATACAATGGTATCTATGGGTGGTATCTTAACCAATGATGAGGTTAAAGAAGTAAATGAATTAGCAAAAAAAGTTCCCAACTACGAGTATGAATGGTCAGCTGGATCAATTACTCAAGGTACAGTAGGTACTTTAGTTAATTTAGTGGGGCTAATAAAAGGTGGAAAATGGGCAACCAAAACTATTCAAAAGGGACTTAAAAAGGTTGGTTTAAAAACCACTGTTCCAGGTGGTATAGGTATGGGTTCTGTTTCATATATGTCTACTGTTGCTGGAGAAGTTAATGATATTAAGAGTCAACTTATGGAGGCTGGTGTTCCTGAAGAGGAAGCTATGTCTAGAGCTATAATGTATGGTAATGGTAGAGCTAGCTTAGATGGAATATTTTCAGGACTAGCAGGTGGAAACACAAAACTACTTGAAGCTACAAAAAGCTTTCCAAAAATACTAAAAGACTTAGCTTTAAAACCTAAAACAGTTGTTAGTAGTAAAGTGTTTCAGGATAAAGTAAAAGACTTAGTTAAAGAAAACGGTAAAGAACTTTTTATAGAAGAGTTACCAGTGCTTTTTACAGGTAACATCCTAAATGGATTAGCTAATGATTCTGTAGGTAAACAAATTTTAAATGAATCTACATCAAACAGGGATATTGTTGAGACAGCTATACTAACTGTTCTTGCTACAACTGGGGTGGGATCTAAAAGACTTTTATCTAATAACAAAAGAAAGGACTTAATAAGAGCTGCATCATTAAGTAGTAATATAGAAAAAGATATTGCCAACTTGGTTAACTCTGGTCAAATGTCTGTAGCTGATGCTAAGTCAGTTTACCAAGAAATTTACAGTATGCAAACTGCTTTAAACCAAACACAAGGTTCGGTTGTTATGAGTGGGAATCAAGAAGAAGCTGCTGCTCTTTTGAATCAAAGAAGAAAGTTGATGGATCAGAGAAGCAATTTAGAAGGTCCATTAAAAGAAGATATAGATAAAAAAATTGAAGATGTTGATAAGCAAATAGAGATTTTAAAAGCAGAAGACACTGCTCAAGCTATAGAAGCTTCTGGAGGAGAAACAACTATAGATGTTAATGTAACTAAAGACGATGCTTTAGCTTCTTTAAAAGCTGAGAATGAGGTAAGGTTAAAAGCAAACCTACCTGCTATTATAGAGTCTGAAGAGAACATTTTAAAAGAACAAGATAAACTAATAAAAGAAAAACAAGATGCCATTCAAGAGTCAAAAACAGAGGAGCAAGTGCTATCAGATGATGGCGGAAGCAAAGAAACAGGGGAAACCGATAAAGTGGAACTGCAAGGAGTGGGAAAAGGAGACACACGTCAAACTACCGTCACTGATGAGAAAACGCTAACTCCAGAACAACAAGTAAAATCTGATGAGTTAAATAAAAAAAGAGACGAAAAAATAGATCAAGAGTCTCGTAGGTTTGTAGTTCCTGGAACAAAGATTCAGGTACAAATGAACGCAGATGGTACTGCTAATCCAGTTGCTGTAAAAGAAAATACAGATAAGCCAGTGAATAGATCTAGTCAGGCTAAGGCTAATAAAATGATATTAGAAAATGTTATTGATGTTAATGCTGGAGATAAATTAGATTTAGAAGGTGATACCAGTTTAACTGAAGAGCAATATTCTGAAGCTGTTGCCGATAGATCTAACAATATAAAAGAGGTTGCTGAAACACTTGACGCTGAAAGAAAAAAGAGAAAGTCTAAAACAAAAGAAGAGAAAGAAAGATTAGTAGACCCTTTAGACATAAAAGGAAAGATAGGTAAAATTACTGAAGCAGACTATGTTAAGTATGGTGACAGAAATAACATTACTTCAGCAATGAAAAGGTTCTGGTTTAAAAACAAAAATAAATTTGGGCAAAACCCAGTATCTGATTTAGATACAAGAGTTCAAGGCTTAGATGGGTATACTATTGAAAACGAAAGTCAATATATACAGGATGTTATAGATTTTATAACTGCTAACCCTACTGGTAAATTAGATATTGAATTAGGTCTTTCTCAAGTTGAAAAAGATTTAGAGGCTAAGTTTGAACAGTTAACTGGTTTAAAGCCAACGCCAGTGAATATTAGAACTGTAAATAATATTGACCCTAACAGAGAACCTATTAGTGAGACTCAAAAGAAAAGTAAAGATTTATTACAGAAAGAAGCTTCTGAACCTGGTGTTTTTGGAAAAAAGAAAGGTCCTTCTCCAGATAAAATATTAGGTAAAAAGAAAACGTCTTCAGATAAAACAAAACAAGAGGGCGAGAATGTAAACAGAAAAAAGTTTTGGAGAAGCTGGAACAAAGCATACAGAGAGTCTAAAAAAGATCAGACCACTAGAAGAAAACAACTTTCAGATGCTATCCAGGATTTATTAGAATCAAAAATTATATCAACAAAAAAAGCAAAATCTTTAATTAAAAAAATTTCTGGTGTAAATCTCAATAATCCACGATTAGTAAATCAAGTGCTTGAATATATAACCAAGGTAAACATTGATGCTGTGAATGCTCAAAAGTTTGACGATGCTAAGAATTTTAATAAAAAAATAAAAAGACTTTTAAAAAGTGATTCATTAGACGCAGAGGTTGCTATAGCTGCAAAGCAATTTAATAAGATAGATCCTAACCTAGTTGAGGACTTAGATTTATATTTAGAAAATGCACAGAAAGTTGTTAATGGTTTGACTAAAACCAAGACAGATAAAGAAGGTAATTTAATTTTTGCTGGAACTATAGATATAAAAGGATTAGACAATTATACCTCTAAAGTATTAAAGAACGAGGTTGATCTTATAAGAAAAGCAGAAGCACAGGCATTTAGTGATTTAACAGGGCTTGACTCTAGTGAGTTTACTATTGATGAGATGAGATCTATTTTAGAAAAATCAGACTCAGAAAAATTAACCGAAGCTAATGAGCAAATGGCTAATGATAAAGACGATGTAATAACTAAAGGTGTTAAAAGAGCATTTGAAGCATATAAGGGAGCTATTAATGATATAATAAAAAATAGAATTGATCCTATTAGTGGTGAACCTTTAGTTATAAGTAAGGCTGATCAAAAAGTTATAAAAGACTTTATGGAAGTTGATATTGACTTGATGACTACCGCTAAAGAAAAACTAGAAGCTTTAGATGCTATGGTTAATTTTATTGTCAACCAAGGGACTGGTGGTGTAGTAGCTACAACTAAGCGTAATGAAGGGATGAAGAACGTTATTGAAGCTAATAAGAAATTAAAGCCAGCAAGAAAATTAAAGCTTTTTGGTTCTGAAAAAGTTGCTGATTTTTGGTATAAAAAACTAGGTGCAACTCCTAGAATAATTGAAAATTTATTTAAAGGAACATCTACAGCTAGAGTTTTTAATAAGTTATCTGGTTTTGATGGATTTAGAAACGGAGTAGCAAAAGCTGAAAAACTATCTAACGATATTGCAGAAGCTTATGTAGATAAATTTATAAAGCCAACTAGTAGAAAGAATGCAATAAAAGGTACTACAAAAACACAGCCTAACGGTACAGATTTCAATACAGCAGCTAATGACACTGAAAGAGGTGTATTTGCTTTTATGAGAAGAACTGTAGATGGAACTAAAGAGGAGCAGAAAAATGAATTTAAAAGACGTAAAGATTTAATTGAAGAAACTATTACAACTTTGAATGATTCAGGAGAAACAAAAAAATCTCAACTTATTAAAGAATCTTTTGATAAAATACTTTCAGGGTCTAATAGTATACAAGACATTGAAGATAAAGTTGATCCTATAAATAAAGAGGCTGTTGAATGGATGACTTCTGAGTGGTCAAAAGTTAGACCTGAATTAGAAAACGTATCGTTAAATGTATATAACAAAGTTTTAGGTAAAGACATAAACTATACTCCAGACTCATTTAGTTCATTAAAGGACCAAGTAAGTAGTGTTGATCAAGAGATTGGTAGCCCACAATTCCAAGGTACTTCTCAGAAAATTTACGATAAAGAATCAGGTGTTTTAATGGATATTGTCAGACCTAAAAAATTGCCAGCAGGAAGGGTTGTAAACCTTGGTTTCGACTCTTCAAATATAAGTAATTTAAAAGATGCTTTAACTGATCTTGAAACAGCAGAAAGTATACAAATAATGAAAGGTTTTTTAGGTACTTCAAAAAATATGAATCCTGCTTTTAAAAGTTTAATTCCTGATGTAGATAATAGGAATCTTATTTTCAGTAAGTTTCAGAATTATGTAAATTCTAAAAGAGGAGCAAGCCAAAAAATTCAAGATAAAGAGACTATAAAGTTGCTTAATCAGATAGCTGGAATTGGTGTTTCTAGAGTTTTAGGTGGACCAACACAGTTTTTAAAGCAGTTAACTCCATTAGTAAACACAGCTACAAATTTAATGTTTGATCTTGGATCTGTAGGTAAGGGTATTCAGTTAATAACATCTAATCCTGATGCTCAAAAATGGCTAGCAAATTCTGGATATGAAATTGCTAATCGTGGGTTGCAGTCTATAACGAACTTAGAAGGTACTAATACAAAACTAGATAAGTCTGCTGAAGGAAGAAGAGAGAAACTTGGAAGAGCAGTAATAGAAGCTAATAAATTTTATTTAGAAAAGTTTTTAGTTAATCCAGATAGGTTTGCGGCTCAAGCTTCCTGGATAGCATACTATATGAATGACTTAAAAAAACAAGGTATAGATCCTTCTAACATAGACTGGTCGAATCATAAGGTAAATAAACAAGCTGGTGCTTTTGCAGAGCAACAAGTTGGAAGACAACAAAATGTTTCTGACACAGACTTGCAGGGTGATTTATTTAATAGTAAAAACGCTACATCACAGGTTGCTCGTAAAATATTTTTTCCATTCGCCAACTTTTTATTAAATCAAAAAACAAGAATGTATACTGATTTTAATATAGCACTTAGTAAAACAGCTACAAAAGATGATAAAAGAAATGCGTATCGTTCTTTAGCTGGTCTTGGAGTAGAAACGGCTGTGTTTAATTTATTAGGGTTGGCTGTTACTCAAGGTTTAGCTGCTGTATCACAAGGATTAACTGGTGATGATGACGAGGAGGATAAAGAAAAAGCATTTGAAAATAGAAAAAAAGGTAGAGCTGGTAACGTAGTTAAAGATATTTTATCACCTATACCCCCATTAGATGACTTAACTTTAATGATGGTTAATAAGGTTATAAAAACTGCAAGTGACGGAGATGATCCTTTTCAATTTTTTGCAAAAGATAAAAAAACATTTATAGAGCAGGCAGGTGTTTTAGGTATACCATTTGGGACTGCTGGTGAGTTATTTGAGATGATAGGTATGGGGTCTACTGGAACTTACACGGATAATTATGGTAAAGAAAGAGAAATTGATCCATCATTAAAAGGAGCAATGAATCTTAATGGTTTAGCCTTTTTTCTATATAGTCTCGGTATTCTTCCTTCTGAAGCAGGTTCTATTATTAAGTATAATGTAAAGTCCTATAAGAAAAGCGGAAAGAAAAGTAAAGGTGGTTCAGGAATTCCTATAAAAAGAAAGACAAAGCCAAAAAAGAAAACTAAGAAGAGAAGATCTAGTGGTGGACCATTATTAGGTGGTAAGAAAAAATCAGGAGGGAGTTTATTTTGATGAATGAATCTCAGCGTGACACCTGGAACAAACAACAATACATTTTTCTATTTCTTTTTTAATAGTTTCAAGTCCTTTACCTTGAGCAATACCATTGCTGACTGAAAAACTTTTATCATTATTTTTATGGTGAAATTCTAACGCTCGACTTTGAAAGCTTTTGTTTGTTTTTTTTGAATACCCACAAACACTACAAGCAAGTTTCTCTTTGTATTCTCTTAACCAAATTCTTTTGTTTCGCCTCCTTTGTTTTTTTACAACAAGAGTACATTTTTTACATTCAGTTCTAAAATACTTACCGTCTTTATTAAATTCTGTTATTGGTTTAGAAACTTTACACTGCTTGCATATTCTAACTTGTTCATCAGAACTCATCTTCAGTTAGTTTTTGAGTTTCTCTAAGAACAGATATAAGTTCTTTTATGTTGGAATTTAAAGATTGATTATCTTCATCCATTAGAGATTCATAAATTTCGTCAGTCAATTCATTAATATTTGACATCAACATATTAATGTAATTTATTGCGTTCTGACTATTTTTATTTAGTGGCATTTTTTATAGGTTCTCTCAATCTACAAAAAATTTAAATTTTCTAAATAAAAAGTTATTAACTAATCAAGTGCCGTGATCAAGCTTTTTCCTATTTTTTTATCTATCTTAGAAATAGCTCTGTAAATTACCTTAGACTTTCTTTTAGTCTCTTCAACTTCTTTTTTAGTTGAGTCTTTACCTAGATTTGTGTACATATAACAATCTATCCTGAATAATTCATTTATTTTTTTATCGTCAGACCAAGAACTAAACTCAATAATTTTTTCTAAATCTTTAAATGTATATTCCATTTTTCTCTTTTTTTAATGTTAATAACTCTTTTTCTAATCTTTCTATTTTTTCTAATAACAACTGTTTTTCTGTCTTTAAATTTAAAACCCTGTCGCTCACACGATTAAACAAACTTGCTATGTCTGGATCTGATTTAATTAAAAAATCAATATCTCTTAGACTATGTAATATTGTTGCGTGGTTTCTATTTCCACATAGTTTACCAATTTTATCTAAACTTAAATAGTGATAGTTTCGTAGTATGTGATAAAATATTCTTCTGGCATCAACATAGCTTCTCTTTCTACTATTTTTTAAAATATTATCTATTCCGCTTTCGTCCTGGATAATTTTTTTTATAGTATCAATATTAGTTTTTACTTCTTTTTTAGGTTCAGGGACAACATAATATCCAAGAACAAAATTATAGTTTATTTCAGTATATTTCATCCTTTATATATTTCGGTTATTACACCGTGTTTTTCTAATTCTTTTAATCTATATTTCTGTATAACAGAAAGAACTCCATTGGGTTTTTTAATTTCAGAAAACAAAACCTTGCAGTTAGGTGGTATAGCTACAAGATCAGGTATACCATTTTTATTTGTTTTTATAAGCTTGATAACATAATATCCTTCAGCCTCTAACTGCTTGATTCTTTTTGCTTGTATTTGTTGTTCTGTCATTACTCCCAGTCTTCAGGAAATATTATTTTAGCTATTGCCTTTCCTACCACCATTACTACCCAGGCTACTATTAGCCAACCAATTGCGTTTATCATTGTATTTAATTTAAAGTTAATAAATCTCTTTTAAAATGTTTTAAAGTATAATCCTTTTTTTTACTTACTGCCTTATAAATATCTGGTTCGATTCCTCCCTTTGTAAAAACCCAAACAACTTTATTCTCTAATCTATTTTTAGTTGTCATCCTGTCTCTTGATTGCCAATAACTGGTCGCACTAAAATCTATATTATAGTACAATAATATATCGGCTTTCTTTAAACTTATTCCTTCTCTACCAGAAACAATTTGCAATGCTATAGATTTATCTGTACTGTCAAATGTTTCAAGATCAGTGCATATATTCTTACCATACACTTTTTTTATAGCATTAAGTTCTTCTTTGAACTTATAAAATATTCCTATTTTTTGAGTACAAAAATTATCATAGATAAACTGAGCTTTAAACGTATCTAAAACCATAGACTTACCACTTTCAAACTTCACAGTTCCACTATACATTTGATGTAGTTTTTGCATTAGTTTTACCCCAGTGTCAGCAAGTATAACATCTTCCTTGCCTTCAATAACTAAATCTTTTTTTAGTTTACTACAAAGATTCATAATCATATCAGGTGCATCAACATAAATTATATCTTCATTTATTTTTGATCTGAACCCTGCTTCTCTCTGCGTATATGATATAGTAAATGGTTTCATTTTGTCAAGAATTTCTTGTTTGCCTAAAGAGTAATCATTTACCATAAAAGATCCTATTCGTTTTTGTTTTACTAAAACATAGTCTTTGGAGAACTTGTAGAAATTAGAATATTTTCTAAATGGATTGTTTTTTAAACCATAAACCTGGTGGTACATTTGACTAAATGATTCTGGAGTAGGAGTTCCAGATAAAAATATTACATAAGGATTGTTATTTATTATTAACTGCTTTACTTGTTTTGCTCTTTTACTTGGCTTTGGAAAAGCACCCATACTATGCGACTCATCACAAACTATAGCGTCCCATCCCCGTTCGTCTATCTTATGTAGTGATTCATAGTTTATTACAAGCAGTTCATAGGTTGGTTTTAGCATTTTATAATCATCATAAATACTACTGATTGCTTTTTTCTTAGTAATAAATAACACTTTGTTTATGTTTTTTATTTTGTCCAGGATGCCTAGTGATGTAAGTGTTTTACCTGTTCTAACCTCCATTGATAAGTATATAAATTTTCTTATATCTATTATCTTTAAAGCTTTGTCAATAATTTGTTCCTGGTATTCTCTAAATTCCATAATTTAAAATTTTTACTGATGCCCATTGCTTTGGCAGTAAATAAACCTCCTTATTTATTTTTGGAGATTCAGTAAAATATGTTGTTGGTGGACAGTTCATATCTTCTGTAGTCAATACATTTATATCTATGTCGTTTAACCAGAATATATAAATTCCTGTTGGGTCTTGTACTAGATAAAACTTATGCTCGTATTTTGGGAACGTGGTTTCCATAAGCCATTGATATTTTTTTTTCTCCAACATCATATCTTCATAATGTGTTGTTCTGAATTTCATTTCCATAATACAACCGTTACCTTTTCTGGTGTAACCTATAGCATCATAATGCTCGTAGTCCATACCTGCGTGAGATAAATTCCAATCATAGATTTCGTTTAGGAAATTTATAATAGCTATTTCTTTTTTATGAATCTTGTCAATCATCTAAATTGTTTTTTATTTTTAATAATACAGCACACCTTTCGTACTCTTCTGTTTCTTCAAAATAAGCTATCAAAATATCTATAGATGATTTTTTAACTTTTGAACTTATGTCGTGAATAAAAAACTCTACATCTGTAATTACTATATCTTCAATCTTGATGTCATTTACAATAACATCGTATGAATTCAACATAGCCCAATGTAATTCTTCTTCATCATATTCATCAAAAACACCCTCAAAAGGGTCGTATTTATCCATAGGTTTCTCGGAGGTATTTGTAAACTTCAGGCAATTTTTCCATTGCTTTTTTCTGAGTTTTATATTCTATTTTTCCTAAATGTTCTTTACTGTATAATGTAATATTTTTTTTAGTATCATAAAACCTATCCTTACCATTTGTAGATATACCTCCTTTTCTGATTGCTATTTTAAAGTACATTGTATTTATTGGCTTTATATAAACTTGCCAATCATTATCAATGCACCATTTGAAATCAGAACTCCAATTCATCTTTAGGTTTTACTTTTTTGTTTTTGTCCGTGTATATTATCATCCACTTTCCATTCATATCTCTGTCCTCCATTGGCTCTAAACCTGTTTGAAAAATAGCGAAAGCTTTTAACCATTTATAAAACGCAGTCCTGGATATTGTCATCTTAGCTTTTGGAGCATAATCAGGATTGTCTTGAATGAATTCTAAATATAGTTCATTTTTATAAATTTTTTGATCAAATTTTAAAGAATCGTGTTTTGCAATCCCATCAATTAACCCACACCATTCTATAAACTCGTGACAAGTTTCTGCTGATAGCTTTCTAATAGATAAATTCTTAAACTTAGATTTTAATAAACCGTTTTTAAGATAGAACATTAAATTTTCTACCATATAATTATCAAATATACACCATTCTTCTTGAGACCACTCTGAGAATAAAAGTTTACCAAACTCTACTAATGGTGTAAAGTCTTTTGTATAGAATTGTTTAAACTCTAACTCCCATTTTCTTCTTTCAAATGAATTACCCTTACCTTTAATTGCGTAGTTAGTTGTGATTGCAACCTTTGGAGATTTATTAAATGGTATCTTGATTGCATCTTTATTTTTCTTTTCAAGTGTTAGTCCTTCCGTAACCACACTAAATAATCTTTCAAAATCAAAATGTTTTTTTACATCATCAAAACATAATACTTGTGTGTCAGCAGATACTAATTGATATGCAAATGATTTCTCAAAATTAAAAGCCTTACCATCTATTACAACTAATTTTTTCATTTGATTGATGGCATTCATAAACAAACCTTTTCCTGTTCCTCCTTCAGGATTCTCAGATATAACCTCATCATTTAAAATTACGGCAGGACAATATGAAAAATTTTTGTATGCGTGTAATAAGTAACCTATAGTGCTTTCCATAGATCTTATAGTTAGTTTGTCGCCTCCTGCAATATTACTGATGAATGTTTTGTAGTCACATTCATATGTATCGCAAAGATCAAAGTCTCTATCTATTACCTGGTCTTTCCAAACGTAACCACCTAGATCTAAATAATCAATGGCAGTCTTGCTATCTTTTTGAACTTTTACTGCACAGTTTCTGTAATATAAGTAGGCAGTATGTTTATCATCTTCTATAAAATAAACATCTACTGTTCCAAGTAGAGATAAAAACTCCTCTCTAAAAAATCTTGTCTTGTCTGCAAAGTAATTATAAACAGACATATCATCTAATACCTCTAAATATCCCAAAACAAAATCCTTTATCTCCTCTTCGTTTGTGTGATCAATTAAATTATTGGTTACTCTTACAAATATAAAGTTCTTACTACCCTCTGGAGCATACTTATAAAAACCATTGTCCTCCAGGAATTGTCTAAAAAGATAATGTATTATATTTATTACACCTTTCTCATTCTTAGTCCAAAATCTTTTATCGCTTTCATCTTCCTCGATTGTGTGAATCACAGAGTCAATAACTGCATCTTCAATATTTGATTCAGATAATTGAAGACGGATCTCTTTTTTTGATACTCCACGTTTGAGTTTCATTCTTACTTGATTTACCTTGTCCTCATCTTCATAGTATTTAGATCCAAAGTTTTGAGTATGTAGGTACGCAGAGTTTATTGTGGTCTTAATTTCAGAGGCTGAGAAGTCACTTGATTCAAAAGATGACATAATGTATTCAGCTAAAGATTTATTAACTCCATAGTCGTTAAAAGCAGCCGCAAGTACATAAACATTATTGTTTCTTTCGCCACTTTTTAATCCATATTTTTTATTCCACCATTTCATAAGTATATCTACAATTTTATTTTCGTCTGTGACTGGTATTGTAGGTCTTGCAGTGTACTTATCTACGGGTTTATATTCTTGCTCTTCTATTTTTTTCCAAACCTGTGAGTTTGCATTTAAGTGAAGCAGAGGGTCATATGATTCATAACATACCCTTGAAATATTCTTTGATGTTTTATCAAAGTAGTCTGATTTAAAATATTTCTCAAGAGATAAAAAAAATAATTTATGATTGTCAGGCTCTTTTGGTATTTTAACCAAAGCTTTCAAACCATTACCACTAGGAGAAACAAAAACAGAATAGACATATCTATCCTTTGATAATCTTTCCTTTTCAGAAATCATATCTTTCTTTGTGTTGTAGCCATCAAAATCCAGGCATATAAAACCACTATGCTCAAGTATTGAATCGTCTGCTCTCTTTTTAAATGTTCCTGAAAAACAAATTGCAGGTAGATTTTTTTTAAGTTCTTGCCGTACTTTTTTATCCTTTTCTTTTCTTATTTGCTTTATAAGTTCTTTTGACTTACCATCTTTAATTCTATCTAAGATAGAGTCTAAGTCTCTATAAAAAGGAGTTGAGGTGTCCTTGATATTTCTAAATATCGTTATTTTACTTTCTTCCATTATGTTGATTTTGTGATCCTATATATATATATATAGTTTTTTTTATTATATTTTTTTGTTTGCCACGTCTAAGGGAAAAAATTAACATTTCCGACATAGACAAGATAAAAGAAAAGGGGAGTTGCCTCCCCTATACTTAATACTTTACCTCTAATTAAAAAGGTAAGTCTGCAGTTTTTTCTTCTTCCTTTGCAGGTTGATCCTCTTGTTTTTTAGGTACGAAAGTATCTAGTTCAACATAAGGCTTTCCAGACTTTGCCGTTAATACATTTAAATTTACCCAACCATTTTTATGATTAGCTTTTAAAAATGTAATAGCTTCTTCAACTTTTACGCTGATGTTACCGATTACGAACTCTGGTGCGTTTTCTCTTCTTTTGAAAAGAAATCCGTCTGCAAAAATTTTGTCTTGTGACATAATATAAAGTATTAATTTTGAGTGCTTAGTAGGAGAAGCACATCTGACTCCTTTTTTATAAATCTTGTATTGTAATATGTTGAGATATTTCCATCACTGCATTTTCGGTAAAGAAATTATTATAAACTTCAATCGCCTTTTGCACCTTTGCTCTACCACCAATTAAAAAATCTTCAGTTGGTGTAAAAATACCTAGTCGACCAGAAACCTTGCAAACTACATAAAATATTACAGGTTTACCGAATATTTGCTGATAAATATATGCTTGACTGTCGTAATTATAGTCACGAGAACTCCACTTAAATTTATCTATGTTTGAGGTAGTCTTGATGTCAATTAATATGTCAGGAGTGATGATGTCTGCTTTACCTTTCCACTTCAATCCAAATAGTTCAGTAATTCCTGGTACTTCATATTGATTTAATGGGTTAAATATATCAGAATGAAACCTAAAGTTTGATCTTACTTTGTTAATTAAAAAATCTAAATGATCCTGCTCTTTTTTCAGTAGTAAAATCTTACCCTCTTCAGCTGATGCCTCCTTGTATGCTTTTGTAGATCTCGTTGAAGAGTCTATAATATTAAACATACCTACTTTTTCAGGCTCTAATATTGAAACGTGAAAATATCTTCCTGCAACCATTGGTACAGTTTCTTCCTTTCCTTGACCATACTTGTGTGGCTCTTTTAATAAAGTCCATATATCAGAGTTTGACATATATTGTTTACCAAACTTCCCATAGTATTCCTTATCGTCCTTTAGTTTATCTAGTATCTCCTTTTTAGTTAGCATAGTAAGAATTTAATTCTTTCTTATTAGATGCAGGAATTGTAAATCTATCTTCTAGATTTTTTATTAATTGTGCAAACGGAACTGACTTGTTGTTCTTTATGTATGATACACAATCTGCCCAATTTTTATGAGTCTTCTTTAAAGATGGCTTAACACTTTTCTTTACAGGTGGCTTTTCTTCTGAAACATCAACCAGGTCTTCGCCTGCCCATAAAGACAATCCTAATCCGTGCATTCCAATAGCTTTTACCATTGATCTTTGAATAGCTTTGTTTACATCAAAAGATGTTACGTTTTCTACCTTTATAGATCTGTTCTGATGATTCATAATCGGTAAGTAATCAATGTGTTCTACTCCACCAACAGTTACACCAACCTTTACATAGGCAGTATTTCCGTCTGTAAAATAATTTAAACCCGTGTGATCTGATTCATATACTTTTCTGTTTGCATCTGGGTACTTGTCTTTTATAATTGCCCAAGCATATGCCCAAGACAAATAATCAAATCTTCCCTTTTTTTCAATTTTATCCTTAACATTGATAGATGCTAATGCTTTGAATGTAGTCGTAGTTTTTGTCATAATTTCTCTTTTTTAATAATTTGTGTGTATTTTTTTATAATGTTATCCCTCTTTTGTTTTAGGTAATCGTAATGCTTTTTATTGTTTCTTTGGTTTACCTCGTTTTGAATTTTTTGCGTGATGGCATCAATCTGTTCTTTGTAAGTTCTTTTAAGTATATGATAAACACCACTTCTAAAACCTCTATTTATAAAATAAATATAGTCATCGTAACTAATCTCCTTATAATCTAGTCCTGCTTTTTTTGTATTGTATATTTTTATTCCTTTAGATGAGTTGACGATCTTTATACCTTTGAACAATATAGCATCATCATTTTTAGTTGTTAGTTTTATGGTTTTAGAATCTGAGTTAGCCTCTTCCCATACTTTATACAAACTATCTAATGGACTTAACAACATTGTTCTGCTTTTTCTAAACATTTAGATATAAAAACCTGGAAATCTTTATCCTTACTAGATATAATATCTTCTTTAATTTTATTGATTCCATTTCTTACAGTCTCATAAGTAGTACTATATCCTTTATTATCCATAAGAGAAATGATTTGATTTATTGTCATTGGTCTCTGGTAACATAAGTTGTAAAGTATCTGTCTTGCTTTTGCCAACTCTCTCTTCCTTGATGAAGAAAATAATTCTTCTTCAGTTAGATCTAATCCATCACAGATAAGTTTGACATACATATTAAATATTCCTTTCTTCATTGTTTTTTTGTGTATTTGGTTTATAATTATAACATTCTCCCAACATTGTAAAATATTCTTTCCATAAGAATTCTGTTGGTGGTTTTGATAGAGGCTTAGAATCTTGCTCTTGCTCTCTAATTTCGATAAATTTTTCGCTTGATCTTCCCATTTGATTTGAATTAATTTGTGTATGTAAAAGTAACTATTTTAAAATTAATATGCAAGTAATTATTAATATCATTACAATAGATATAAACATTACCTTATATGATTCTTCCATTTTTTCAGGACTTCGCCCCTGATTGCTTCTGTATTGTCTAATTTTTTTCTTTATTTTTTTCATATTTAAATTGATCTAATTTTTGTTGTAATTTTCTAATTAAATTAAAGTTTGGTCTTAATTTTAATTTTTCAAATAAAATTTGTTTTATTATTTTTTTCATTCTATTAAACTTATTATTACGTTATTCCATTTACCTCCCTTTTTAGATTTGTTTACTAAAAAGTCTATTCTACTGATCCACCTTTTATTCATTCGATCTTCTATTGTCCAGACTCCATTCATTTCGTCTGCGTTTTCAACAAGAATCTTTTCGCCCATCTTAAATCCTAACTGCTCAAGATCTCTGCTTACTGCAACCCACCTATGATCTTGTGGGTTGTCTTCATTAATTTTCTTACCACTTGCAGTAGTTAAATAATCTGCATTGCATTGTTCTGGAGTTGCGTGGTATATTGTAGCAGTAACTAAAAAACCTTGTTCTTCAAAATCGTATAAAAATAGTGCCATAATTAAAAGTATTGTTTTCATATTTCTGCCGTAAAATAAAGTTCAGTCTCCTCTGGGTTATTATCAAAATAATCTTTCATTTGCTTACCCATTCTATGATCAGCATATTCAGACATATCTTGACTACTTACTCCAAACTTTTTCATCTTTTCGTCATTCCAGAGCCAATCATCTTTAAACATTTCGTTAACTCTATCTACTACTCCCGTCTCTTCAATCTCTTTTAACTCTTCTACTATTGCCTTGTAGCTATCTTCTTTATAAACTACATAATCAATGTAACCAGACTCTTGCTCTATTGCACCAAATCTTTCTCCTGCATCACTGCCTTGTACTGCGAACATAAATTTACCATCTATGTCTCCGTTGTAATATCTACCCATAATTTCTATTTATTTATTTTTGTTAATTTATTATCTTCTCCGTGAAAATCAATTGCAAACCATATTTGTTCCATAGTTGCTTCGTTTGTTAAAGCCATTTCTAATACTTCTTGTGCCTCTTCCTCTGTGCATTTAAAATCCCTGAAAACATCTTCTGTACTCCATAGATTGTCAACGAAATATCCGTTGTTTCTAAGTGTTGTTTTCGCCTCTTCTATTTTTCGCCAAGTATCAAATACTTCGTTTTCAATAGCATTGTGTTTAATTTCTGTTTTCGCCATAGTTTTAATTATTTTTATTTTCTTGTGCATATTCCCAGACTTTTGTATGTATGGAATCGTCTAACCAATCCCAATAAAAATCTGTTATGTCCATTCCATTTAAACTTACCTCCAGAATTTCCATATCGTTTTCTGGAGGGTTGTTATAATCTCCATCGTCCCAATAATATTCGTAGTATATTTCTAATTCGTAACTATCATCAGTAACTACATAAGTTCCTTTTACTTTCATTACTCTTCGTTTTGAATATTATCTGCATACCTTATTGCAAAGTCATCAGTATTTGGTCTGTTTGCAGAAACACATTCTCCGTAGTTTCTCCACCATTCTAATTTAGTTTGATGCCTTGACTCTATCTCTATATTTATTTTATAAATAAGATCGAGTGCTGAGTTCCTTTCGCCTATTAATTGAGATGTTTTTACTTTCTTTATGTCCTTGTCTGATAAATACATAGCCTATCGTATTGTAAATTTAATTTGTCCATCTTGTATACCTCTGTAACCACAATAAACCGAATCTTCTGTTTCTTTTTCTACTGCATCTATAAGTTTATATGTATCTATACCTTGATTCATTGGCTTTGGATAATAAAACCTTTCTATGCCGTTTTCTGCTTTTTGTTTTGCTATTTCGATTATAGTCCAAACGTGCGTTTTAAAATTAATTGCTTGTTGGTTTTTGTTTATTGAAATTTTCATATTTATTGTATTAAAATGTTATTTTGGTTTTCTATTGTTCCGTGTTCTGCCTCTGTTACCCATTTCCTGGCAACCTCTATACTTGGTGTATATCGTTGTTCGTTTGGCATTTCGCCTCCATAGTAAAGGCATACTTTAAAAATTTGTGGTTTCATATTTATTTTATTAAAGTTTAAAAAATTTATTTTCTCTAACTGATATTTCTTGACCTACATAAGGAGGATGAGTATATAAACAATATTCTTTTTTTACCCAACCTTTGTTTGTTTTAAAACTCCATAGACTTATATAAAGTATTTCTGCTTTTACTCTTTTAACCTCTGCCTCTGCTGATGGTACGTTTATCACTCTATCTCCAAATGAATCTTTCATCATTTTGTTAAATTCTTGTAGTTTCATTTTATTAAATTTTGAATTATTGATATATCTATTGTTCCGTACTGCTTGTGTACTTTGTTTAAATGTTTTCTTGCTCTGAAAAAATCCTGGTCATTTTGTGGATTCTTATAAGTGTAGATCATTCGCCTTAAAAATGTAATTTCGTTTACTCCCATAGTATTTAAATTTTATGCAATATAATTATTATTTAATTAATATGCAAGTTATTTTCTAGTTGTTTTCTATTTCTTCGTGTTGATCGATCAAATTTTCCATCTCCTCTTCCGTCATATGATCATATGGTTTTGTGTGTGGGTGGTGTGGAGGAATATAAGTTCCACCACCATTACCATCGTTCCAAATCTCAACATTTTTTTTGTTGGTTTTACATTGGTAGCCCGTGCCTCTTCGTGTTTCGTAATATCTTACTGAAATAACTTTTAATTTTAAAAGATTATCTTGCGAGTTGTTCCATTCGTGGTATTGTTTGCCGTGTGTCGTCCTCATAATTTTATAGTTTAATAAATTCCAAAATTTGCGTTTGATGTGTCAATATATCCCGTTGCCATTCCTATTATAAAAAATAGAATTCCCGTTACTGCCATTAAAAATAATCCCGTTGTCAATATTCTTAAAAAAAATGTTAATATTTTTTCAATTACTATAATTAACTTTTTCGCCTCTTGTTCTTTTGTCGGGATCTTTACTTCTATTTCCTGGTAAATGCTTTTTATTTGTTCCATAGTTATATAATTTTATAAAATTGGTTTAATCCTTTGTTTGTGTGAATGCCTAACGCTCTGTTAAATTCCTGGGTTTGCTTTGTGCTGATGTGTGAAGCACTTACATAAAAAGTAGCAAAAGGATCAAATGTTAACCCTTGTTGCCTTAGATACGTTACCCTTTCGCCTATTATTTCTTTTAGTGCTGATCTCATTGCTTTATTATAACCCGTTTTATTGTGTTTTGAATATCCCATTTTTATATTATTTTATAAGTTGGTTGTAAAATTTCTCTGACTTTTTCCCTATCGAATGAGTCGAATTCTATTTCTGTTAATGGTTTTGATTCAAGATATTTCATTACTGCATCTTGAATTTCAAAATTATTTGCGATGGGATAAATTCCATTTTTTTCGTTGTAAAATTCCCAAACATAAATTTGAAAATCTTTTATTTCTTTTAAGTAATTTCTCATATTTTTAAAGATTAAATTTGATTAATAATTTTTTGAATATCGAAAGTTTTTTATATTCTTTCGCCGTGTAAACGTTTACGTTTCCTTTTCTGATGTGGGTATAAATACCCGTTTTTAGCTTTGTCATAATTTTATTAATTTGTGTATTTGTTTGCTTGACAATATCCAATTTCCTGGACTTCATCGTTTGAATTTAATTCATAGATCAAATATTTATGCAGTTTTGTAAGTCTTGGTTTTTTACAAACTTTATTAAATATTTTTCTAGTAGTGTCTTTGTATTCGATATAAAATATATATAGTTCCATTTTTTTTTATTTTGTTCTTATTGATGTCCATACAATTGCCTGGAATTCAAAACCCGTGATCCCTAATTTTTCGGCTTTTGCTAGTGTTAATTTTTTGATCTGTCTATATGCTACCCGACCGATTGAAGCATTATCTATTTTAATAATTTTATCAAAACAGGCTCTTAAATGCCATATATCAACAGTTAAAGCCGTAGGATCTAAAAAAGCTATATTTCTAACAAAATTGAACGTTTTGAGGCTCTTATCTGTTATTTTTACTTTGTCGTCTAAGATCGCAAAGGCTTTAAATTTATTAGTGTGAAAGGTGCAAACCTTTATATCTTCGGGAGTTTTTCCCTCTGTCCAGGCTTTGCAAACTTTGATCGTGTCGGTAATATTTTGTTTCCATTTGTTGCGAGGACTCAAAGCACTTAAAACAGAAGCGACTTTGTAAGGGTCGATTTTATACTCTGTTGCAATGTTTAAAACAATTTTGTTTGCTTCTTTATACCATTTTAACCCGTCTTTTACTTGGTCATCTGTTGCAATATTAAAAAACTTGTCCAGGTTTTTAGATATTTTATTTAACTTGTATTTGCTTAGTTCTTTCATAATTTTATTGTCTATCTGTTAACATTGTTTCAATTAAATTTTTTGCGATCTCTATGCGTTCCGACTTGTTTAAAATGTATTTTGTCGGCTTGTATTTATATAAATACCTGCAAATATCTAAATTATCCGTACTTTTAAAATATTGTCTAATTCGCTCCTGGAGTCCGTTTATAGCTTTGTCAAGATCAAAATTTGATCTATCTATTTTTTTATAAATGGTTTTTTTATACGGATTATAAAAATTGTGATAAAAAGCACTTTCATTTTCCAGGGTCAAAATACAATCGTTTATTTTTATTTGATCTTTCATAATTATTTTTTATTAGTGGTTAAAACTCTAGGCACAAAAAATTGATCGTCTTGCATTAGTCCCCTAACATCGTGAACAAGATCAACGAAATTAGTTTCGTTTTCAATTATTGATTTGTGTAAATGTGGGTTATCTAAAACAAATAAAACAAGGTTTAAAACTGCGTTTTTGTTGTTTGTTAACTTGTTTGATGCGTTCACTATTATATTAACTGCTTGCATAATAAATAAATTAAATTTTGTGTCTCATTGACATTGCAAATATAAAGTAAAATAAAAGTATTTTCCAAATTATTTTACAAGTATTTTAAAAGTTTTTTATAAGTTGTTAGTATTCAGCAAGTTACAAAGCGAATTTTTTTGTTTGTAGTGATCTCACACGGGCAAATTTTATGTTTTCTTTTGTTTCTCAGCTGGTTAGCTCCAGCCGTTTAAATAGTATTTATTAAAATAGTTTTTGTTTTGGGGAATGGTTAACCCTTTCTTTTTGTGTCCGTGACAAAATAAAAAAGGGGAAAGAATAAAGAACGAAGAAACAAGAACAACGGGAAACGGGGCAAGGTGGGTCGGGTGGTGTGGTGGTGTGGTCGTGTGGTGGTGGTGGTGGTGGTGTCCTATGGAAAAGCTAAAAAAATCTGATGCAAATTTTTAAAATGTGGAGGGGGGGTTGTTTTTAAAAGTCGTTTTCCTGATCGCGTTGCGTGGCGTATATCATATATTACCCAACACCTCTAAGCGTCTAATATTTTTTTATTATCTTTACTCTTTAAATATTATATTATGAAAATTAAAGGAGCAAAGAAAATACCGAGCAGACCTGTGATGGCTGAATATATTTCAAATCGAAATAGACACGAGTTGTCTGGAGATTTTAATTATTATGAAACGGGGATCAGTAAAATGGTTTCTTTAAAGAATGCTAAATACAGAGCAAATAAAATTGGAATGATGGCAGATGGAATTGAATTAGCAGAACAAAAAAAGAATTTTTTTAACAGTTACAAATAACTTTCTTCCCATAGTTAATTTGTGTAAAAGGGGTTGGATTAAAAGTCTAGCCTCTTTTTTTTTGTAAGATTGGTTGATTTATGTTGATTATCAACATAACTATGTTAACGATATGTTGTCTAAAGTACTGGTAATCAGTCTTATGTCGATTATGTTAATTTTTTCTCTTCTTTTTCACGGAAAGAAAAATATAAATAAGTATTTACTCTATATATATATAGGGAAACTTAAAACCAACATTTTTAAAATTGCTTTTACTTAGTTTATTCTAATTTATTTTTTTTACTTTTGACATATAATTTAATTAAATCGAATACATTATGAGTTACAGTCCAAAAGATCTTGTGTTTGACCAGGAGGGTCGAGACAAATTAAAGAAAGGTATTAATGCGATTACTAATGCTGTCAAAAGCACACTAGGTCCATTAGGTAAAACTGTTTTAATTGAGTCTCCAGAACATACTCACGGGATAACCGTTACTAAAGACGGTGTGACTGTGGCTAAATCTATTTTTTTAGAGGATGCTGTAGAGAACTTAGCTGTAAAGATGATGAAAGAAGCAGCAGACAGGACTGCTAGTTCTGCTGGAGATGGAACAACAACTGCAATTGTACTTACTGAGGCTATAATTCGTAACGGAATGAAAGCAATAGAGGAAGGCGAAAACATAAATACTACAGAGCTTATACGAGATATAAACGAAACGGTTAAGGGTATTGTAAAAAACTTAAACAAAGTTTCTAAAAAGGTAAGTTCAAAAACACTTCGTGATGTTGCTACGGTATCTGCAAACAATTCAGCTGAACTAGGTCGATTAATATCAGATGCTTACAAAGAGCTTGGTAAAGATGGTGTACTGACAGTAGAAAATTCTCAGACTGAAGAAACTTACTATGAGATTACAAAAGGTATAAAAATAGAAAGAGGTTATACTACACAGCTTTTCGCCAACAATGAAAGAAATGATGAGTGTGTTTTAGATAATGTTCATATTCTAGTTACTGACACAGAGATTCAGAGCTTGATGGAGATTGAGAATATACTTAGACCGATTATCAAAGAAAAGAAAAAACTTTTGATTATAGGAAACTGTACTCAAAACGTAGTTAATACATTAGGCGCAAACAAAATTCAGAATAATTTAGCGGTATGTAATATTATACCACCATCGTTTGGATATAAGACAAATGAGTTATTAGCTGATATTTCGTTATCGATAGGCGCAAAGTATTTTAGTGAGTCTCAAGGTGATGACTTGAGTTTGCTTACAATGGATAGCTTAGGGTTTGCTGAGAAAATTATTGTTGGGAAGGAAAGTACTGTTATCGTTACATCTAACGAAAAGCAAAATGAAGAGATAGGCGAAAGAATCAACCAACTGAAAGATCAGCACAAGAAGACTTCTTTAAACAAGTATGAGAAAGATTTTATATTAGAACGTATAGCGAACTTGACTGGATCTGTTGGCGTTATTTATGTAGGAGCTAACTCAGACATTGAGCAAAAAGAAAAATTTGACCGCATCGATGATGCGGTTTGTGCTGTTCGTTCAGCGTTAGAAGAAGGAATATTACCAGGAGGAGGGTTAGCTTTATTAAGAGAAGCAGAAAATTTAGGCGATGGAATATCAAATGATATATTATACAATTCATTAACTGCTCCACTTGAGCAGATACTAACCAATGCAGGTGATGATGTTAAAAAAGTACGTGATTCAATATGTTCCTGTGCATCAGCTCCAGTTAATTATGGCTATAATGTAAAGACCAAAGAGTATGGCGATATGTTTAAGATGGGAATTATTGATCCAGCTAAAGTAACAAAGAACGCACTTATAAATGCAGCAAGTGTTGCAACAACTATACTTAGTACAAACGCAATAGTAACAATGAAACGAGCATAATGAAAGCAATAGGGAAAACCATAGTAATTGAAACCATAAAAGAAAAAGAAACTACTGAGTCAGGAATACTACTTACCTCATCAGACAGTAATCAGTTTAGATATAAAAAAGGAAAGGTAATTCTTCCAGGACACGAATGCTCTGTTATCAATAAAGGTGATATTATTTTTTATGACAAAGCAGCTGGACATACTATGATGTTAAACGAAAACATATATACTATTATTCAGGAGCGTGACGTTGTTGTTGTCGAATAACATTATTCATTTCTTTAATAATTTTCCTATATACTTTGTTGCTGTATTTAGTATTGTTTTTAAAGATTGGATTTCTATATGGGCTTTCTGATATAGTCTCTTTCATATTTAATTTTTTGTATATAGAAGATACCACACGCTTACCTTTGAACCCTAGCTCATATAGTTTAGATTCGTTTCCAACTCTTTCACGCCAGATAATTATCCACTTGTCTTTAAGTAGTTTTTGAAATCTCATTTTGTCCCAGGACATAATCTCATTGAACTCTTCAAATTGTTTTCTGGTAAACAATCCTTCGCTATATAAAAATAACATCATTTCTATATCAGCTGTTTTTAAATCATAATAAGCTCTAGCCCAGTGCTTTACAACTTTCCAATATTTAAGATAGTCGTTAGAAGGTTCTTTACGATCATAATTAGCTCGTAGTTTTTTGCTAAAATTCATTATATTTAATTTAATTATATTTGTAAATATAAACAAAAACGAATTATGGCAGGAAGAACTAAGAAGAAAGGTAACAAGATTTGTTCAGCTGGGATAGCCTGGGCAAAACGAACTTTTGATACATATCCTTCAGCATATGCTAATATGGCTGCTAGTAAATATTGTAAAGATCCTAATTACGCTAAGGGTTCTAAAAATAAAAAGAAATGAGTAAATTAACTAAAGGACAAAGAAAGATTGCAAGAATGGCTATGCCTTTTGATAAAATTACAGGAGCTGATTTTAAAGTTCTGAAAATGAAAAAACAAAAGAAACGCAAAAAAAAGTAATGGGCGAGCTAAAAAAATGGCGAGATCAGAAATGGGTTCGCATAGGTACTGATGGCTCTATTAAAGGAGCTTGTGGAACTAGCAAGAATAAAAAAAATCCAGACAGATGTTTGCCTTTAGCCAAAGCTAAATCAATGTCAAAATCACAAAGAGCTAAAACTGCTCGCAAGAAAAAAGCGGCAGGAAGAAAAGGAAAGACA
>Ga0208013_1000128_pt1 | contig 54266 bp, 55 predicted proteins | sample 16_taG_FD_184091 | JGI IMG/M metagenome (GOLD analysis project Ga0208013, IMG submission 184091) | Marine viral communities from the Subarctic Pacific Ocean - 16_ETSP_OMZ_AT15313 metaG (SPAdes) (version 2) | ecosystem: Environmental > Aquatic > Marine > Oceanic | place: Pacific Ocean | collected...
TGCTTCAGGGCGAAGGCAATCTGCTCTTCGGTGTAACGCGATCGCTTCATGGCATGATCTCCTGCTCAAGGCTCTATCATGCCGGATTTTCCAGTTCTAAATGGACCGAAATTCTGGGGTAGGGTCATAGAAGACCCGAAGTCCAAAATTCTGGACGAAGCCTCTAAAAACGGCCTGCCAACACTGACCGCGCGTTACGAATCCGGTGCCGGAGCACTGAAGTATTCCACTGCCGCCCTCATCCAGGAAGTTGGCTATGATGATGGAGATACAGACGATTCGGCGCTCGGCTTCGCGGTCTTCGGTGCGGCCAAATATCAGTTGACCGACGATCTGAGTATTCAGGGCAACCTTAACTACACCGACGGGGCCAACGGCTACCTGTGGCGCTCTGGCACCAACTACTACGGTGAGGATGCCTACCTGAACGGCGACTCCGTTGAGACCGTTGCAGGATACGGGGCGAACCTGGGCGCAACGTTCAAAGTCGGACCCGGGGCGCTAAGCGTGGTCTATGGCCTGACGTCAATGGATTGGGATGACGCCAAGGAAGACGGGCTGAATGTGGCAAATAAGCACGAGCGCAACACCAACGCTTTCATCACCTATAAGTGGAGTCCATTGAAAAGCGTAACACTGGGTGCGGAGTACGGACGCTATGAAGTCAAGAAGGTAAACGGCGACGAAGGTGACGCCAATCGTCTGATGTTCGCGGCCCAGTATAATTTCTGAGCAGCCGTCACTTAATCCACCCGATAAGACACGATAGCCCCGACTCGCCAGGGCTATCGTCTTGCCATTCAGGCAACAAAAAACCCCAGCATTTCTGCTGGGGTTTTGTATTGGCGGAGAGGGAGGGATTCGAACCCTCGATACTCTCCCGCAGAAAAATTCACTTAAGCGCTTGTTTTATATAGATTTTTTCGCAAAAATTTCCGGAAAATAAATTTAGTAAAAAAACACGCTTATACAGTGCAATATATACACGTTCTGGTTTCTTCTCAAGTATTTTTAGTGCCCATAAGAATGGGAAACACCAGTCATAATATCGTAGGTAAACAGCGCCTCACTGGTGGTGGCAACTCTCAACTGTAGGTAGACTTCACCACGCCCCAACACCGCAATGCTCTACCTTTCAGATTGTTGATCTTGCTTTAGGCCATCCAATTTTCAATTTAGCCGTCATGAGGCGAAAACCCGCGATGTTTTTCGAACCACGCCGTTATCGTAAAGAGAAAGCAATTGCTATTCACCGGGCTCCCAAGACTCGTGCCTTGTCAGCTCTTGTTATAGCCGTCTCGCTGAGTTTCTCCACGCAGGCATCACCGGTGAAGATGTCAAAAAGCGGTCTTTGTCATCCTCCCAAAAGCAATTGGTACGACAGAACAAAAAACTACCAAGCATATGACTCACTGGAGAGCTGTTTAGATGCCGGAGGCGAATTACCCCAAGGAATCCCTTTTGCCGCTTTAAATGCTCAACAAGAGCGATCAAATAGGCCCCAGGATTATGATCGCTCAAAATTTGGCCATGGCTGGAGCGACTCTGATAGAGATTGCCAAGACAGCCGCGCCGAAGCATTAATCGCTACATCTACCACCCCTGTAGAATTTGCTTCGGATAAACGCTGTCGAGTAGTGAGGGGCCGCTGGATAAGCCCTTTTACCAATCAAGTTATACAGAATGCCTCTGACATCGACATAGACCACGTCGTACCGTTAGCGTGGGCGTGGCATCGGGGTGCCAATCAATGGACCAAGCGTGACCGGGAACGGTTCGCGAACGACGGCATTAATCTATGGCCAGTGGAGGCCTCGTTGAATCGCAGCAAAGGCGCCCAAGGACCCGATCAATGGCTCCCTCCATCAGGTCAATGCGGGTATGTTGCTCGGTTCGCACGAATAACAATGAAATATAAGCTTCAGCAGCGAGAAGCTGAGGTGACCTGGATAGAAGAATTTCTTAAAAGCTGTCGGAACTAAAGAGTGTTTGCTCTCGGCGGGACCATCGCAGCGAATTTTTATGCTTGAACGTGGTTCCGAACTGGACTCCCTGTATGTCAGTGTGAGCTGCGTAGCAAATAGCGAGCATATGACCCAGAATGTAGTCGTAACCCTCCCCTTCTGCTCAAAAAGCGTCGTAAAAAATGAGACTGGTATGTATATCGGACACACACAGCCGACACGACAAAATGCCTCCGCTCCCCGATGGAGATGTCCTTGTACATGCCGGAGATTGCACCGGTTCAGGCACATTGGCGCAGCTTGAAAACTTTGCAGATTGGTACGGCCGACAGCCACATAAAAAAAAGGTTTTAATAGCAGGTAATCACGACTACTGCTTCGAGCGTGATGCAGAACAATCTCGACAAATCTGTGAAAGTCGCGGCATCACATATCTCGTCGGTGAGACAGCTATCATCAATGGTATTTGGTTTTATGGATTTCCTTGGCAACCAGTATTTCGAAGCATGGCGTTTAACGCAGACGAACCCACACGACGCGATCTCCTTGCTGCAATACCTGATGACATAGAAGTCCTGGTGACACACAGCCCGGCTTATCTAATCTTTGATTGGGTACCGTTTACCGGTGAACATGCCGACTGGCGAATACCATTCTGGTTGAACTGGTGGAAAACCGGTTCAAGGGAGCCTATCCATAATCCGACAGGGTCATCGCGTTGTTCGACTCACCGCCTCGGCAGCTTCCTGCAAGCGTGGCAGATACGTTTGCATCAACGTCTCCAAATCCACCCGTGCCGCATTGGTGCTGATATTGATCGCGCCGAGCAGCTCACCGCTGCCGGCGAACACCGGCACCGCCACAGACCGCAGCCCTGAATCCAGTTCCTGATCGACAATGGAATAGCCCTGCTCACGAGCCTGGTCGATGGAACGACGCAACTCTCCCTTGTCGATAATTGATGACTCAGTAAAACGCTCCAGCCGGACCCCGTCCAGAAACGCCAAAAGTTCTGATTCCGACAGCTGTGCCAACAACACCCGTCCCATGGACGTGTAGGCGGCGGGCAGGCGCGTACCTACCGACAACGTAATCGCCATCAGACGATGCCTTGCGGCCGATCGCACCACGTACACCACGTCATCACCATCAAGCACGGCCAGAGATGAAGACTCACCAAGCTCAGCGGTGATGTCTTCCAGATACTGCTGGATGACGGCCCGGTACTGGTTAGAGGCCTGATAGGCGTAGCCCAGCTGCAACACCCTGGGGGTCAGCTCGAACTGACGACCGGTGCGCTTCACAAACCCCAATGCATGCAGGGTAAGCAAAAATCGCCGCGCCTTGGCCCTATCCATGTCGGTACGGGCCGCCACTTCACTCAGGGTCATACGCGGATGCTCACCATCAAAGGCCTGCAAAACCTCCAGGCCCGAAGCCAAAGCACCCACGTAATCCCGGTCTCCCGGCTTGAGAATCTGTTCGTCCATTCAAGCTCCTTTCAGCCACTCAGTATGCCCGTAGCGCGTCAGTATTGGCGCATGGTACCAGCAAGTTCGTAGTCCGAACATCCGTGCATTTTGCTTGCTGGTGAAAATTTGTACTTGACGACCCAAAACCAATCGCGCCATCATGTTCGTATATTCAACATATATTCGTATAGCGAACTTATCAGACAACACACGATGGAGACACTGCGATGGCTGAATTTCTCTCCCTTCAGGAAGCGGTGAGCAAACACATCAACAACGGCGACACCGTTGCGATGGAAGGCTTTACCCACCTGATTCCGTTTGCCGCTGGCCACGAAATCATCCGCCAGGAGAAACGTGACCTGACCCTTATCCGCATGACCCCGGACCTGATCTACGACCAGATGATTGGTGCAGGCTGCGCGAAGAAACTGATTTTCTCATGGGGTGGGAATCCAGGCGTGGGCTCACTGCACCGTCTGCGGGATGCTGTTGAGAAAGGCTGGCCCCATCAGATCGAGATCCTGGAACACAGCCATGCCGCCATGGCAAATGCCTACGAAGCCGGGGCTGCCGGTCTGCCATTGGCCGTGCTGCGTGGTTATGTAGGTAGCGACCTGCCCAAAGTGAACGACCAGATCAAATTCATCGAGTGCCCGTTCACGGGGGAAAGACTGGCCGCCGTGCCCTCGGTTCGCCCTGATGTCGCCGTGATCCACGCGCAACGGGCCGACCGCAAAGGCAATGTCCTGATCGAAGGCATTGTCGGTATCCAGAAGGAAGTTGTGCTGGCCGCCAAGCGCAGCATTGTGACCGTGGAAGAGATCGTTGATGAACTCGGCGCATCGGTGAACGCGTGCGTGCTGCCATCCTGGGCTGTCACTGCCATCGCCGAGGCTCCAAAAGGCGCCGCGCCCTCGTACGCTCTGGGCTATTACGACCGGGATAACGCTTTCTACAAGGACTGGGATGGCATCGCCCGTGACCGCGACACCTTTCAGGCCTGGTTGAAAGACAACGTATTTGAAAAAGGAGCTGCGTGATGAGCCTTGAATTTACCTCTTCCGAAATGATGAGCGTCACGGCTGCCCGTGCCCTGACCAATGACATGACATGTTTCGTCGGCATAGGCCTGCCCAGTGAGGCGGCCAACCTGGCGCGCCTGACCCATGCGCCGGATGTCACCCTGATCTACGAGTCCGGAACACTGCAGACCAAGCCGGACGTTCTGCCGCTGTCCATCGGCGATGGCGAGCTTTGTGAGTCTGCCCTGACCACCGTCTCCGTGCCCGAGATGTTCCGCTACTGGTTGCAGGGTGGCCACATCAGCGTCGGCTTTCTGGGTACCGCCCAGATCGACCGTTTCGCAAACCTGAACACCACACTGATCGGTGATTACCGCGAGCCGAAAGTCCGCCTGCCCGGGGGCGGTGGCGCCCCGGAAATTGCCACCAACGCGAAGGAAGTGTTCATTACCGTGAAGCACTCCAAGCGCACCTTCGTAAAGGACGTGGACTTCGTGACTACCGTCGGCTTCGGCCGTGACGGCACGGCCCGGGACAACGTACCGAACATTGGCCGTGGCCCCACGGTAGTCATCACCGACCTGTGCATCCTCAAGCCAGATCCGGAGACCAAGGAACTGGTGGTCACCTCTCTGCATCCGAACGTGACTCGCGAGGAGGTCATCGATGCAACAGGTTGGGAAATCCGCTTCGCAGATCAGCTGGACACCACCCCAGCACCCACCGCTGAAGAACTTGAGATACTGCGGGATCTGAAAACACGTACGAGCGCCCATCACTCTTCAACTCAATCTGGCCAACAGTGAGGCAAGATATGACTGACGTATTTATTTGCCATCCCCGCCGCTCGGCCATCGGCCGCTTCGGCGGCACCCTGGCCAGCGTTCGCCCGGACGACCTAGCCGCCCACATCTTCAAGGCGGTGCTTGAGCAGGCTCCAGAACTGGACCCGGCCGCCATCGACGAGGTCATGATGGGCAGCGCCAACCAGGCGGGCGAAGACAACCGCAACGTGGCCCGCATGTCTGCGCTGCTGGCCGGTTTGCCCACGTCCGTGCCCGGTACCACCCTCAACCGGCTGTGCGGATCCGGCATGGACGCCGTGGGCACGGCTTTTCGCGCCATCCGCGCCGGCGAAATGGATCTGGTTCTGGCAGGAGGCGTGGAATCCATGTCTCGCGCGCCCTACGTGATGGGCAAAGCCGACAGCGCCTTTTCCCGTAGCCAAAAGATTGAGGACACCACCATTGGCTGGCGCTTTGTGAACCCGCTTATGAAGAAGCAGTACGGCATAGACTCCATGCCGGAAACAGCGGAGAACGTGGCCGAACAATACAAGGTATCGCGGGAAGATCAGGACCTGTTCGCCTTCCGTTCCCAGGAAAAGACCGCCCGAGCGCAGAAGGAAGGACGCTTCGCCGAAGAAATCGTGCCGGTGTCGATTCCGCGCCGCAAACAGGACCCACTGGTATTCGACACCGACGAGCATCCACGCGAGAGCACGCTGGAGAAACTGGCTGCCCTGCCCACGCCCTTCCGTAAGAATGGCAGCGTGACCGCTGGAAATGCTTCCGGCGTGAATGACGGCGCCGCCGCCATGCTGGTAGCCAGTGAAGCCGCAGTGACGCAGCAGGGCCTCAAGCCCATGGCAAAAATTCTCGGCATGGCCACAGCCGGCGTAGAGCCGCGCATCATGGGCATCGGCCCGGTGCCCGCCGTCCGCAAATTGCTGGAAAAGCAGAACATCAGCATCGCCGACATCGACGTGATCGAACTTAACGAAGCCTTTGCCGCCCAGGGCCTGGCAGTCCTGCGTGAGCTCGGCATTGCTGATGACGATCCCCGGGTGAACCCGAACGGAGGCGCTATTGCCCTTGGCCACCCGCTGGGTATGTCTGGCGCCCGCCTGCTGATGACCGCCGCTCACCAACTGCAGCGCACCGGTGGCCGTTACGCCCTGTGCACCATGTGTGTGGGTGTGGGCCAGGGTATTGCTACACTGATTGAGCGGGTATGATCGACCCGTTCCAAAGAGACCACATGGCTTTTTTAAATCACCGGAATCGCACCATTTGCTATCGCCTGCTGGGGGACCGCGAAAAACCACTGCTGGTATTGGCTCATCCTCTCGGAATGACCCAGGGAGTCTGGGATGACATGCTCCCTTCGCTGCTGGGACGTTTCCGCATTCTCACATGGGACCTGCCGGGCCACGGCGCCAGCGGCGCCTGGCCGGAAGATGGAGGAGAAATCACTCCCGACGATCTGGCCAACGAGGCTCTGATCCTTGCGCAGGCGGTCGGCGCCAGAGGCTTTCACTTCGCCGGCACATCGATCGATAGTTTTATTGGTCAGCAACTGGTGGCTACATAGGGTGACATGCTGCTCTCATCCACTTTGACCAACACCGGGGCGTTAATTGGCACAGCAGAGGCCTGGAATCTGCGAGCGGCCAATGTACGTCGCATGGGCCTGGCTGCTATGGCCGGAGACATTGTACCCCGTTGGTTTGGCCCGGCTGCCTGCAAGGAACAAACGGCGCTGATGGACGGTTGGAAGGTCAGAATGCGGCGTGGCCTTTGAACCGTCAATCGCACCGCTTATAAAATAAAAGAACAACACCTTAGCCTACCATTGTGAGCTCCGCCATTGATTCACTTAACCTTAGGGGAAAGGCCTGACTCGAGTGTTCGCTTTTGTTTAAAAGAACCTACCGGACATAGACAACCACCCAGCGACATTGCTGTACTGAGATTCGGTTTCGTTATCATGCCGCATCCCGAAAAGAATGCCACAAACTCCCTGTGGTGGCTGGAATGCGCCTTTCCCTTGCTCTGTTCCGCTGCCTGTTGCGGAACTGCATCATAGTTCAGTTGAAACTGGGCATGCGAGCCTGTGACTGGATTGAGTTCATACCTGAAAGACAAACCAACAGCAGACGCAAAGCATCTATTCTTTCTCGATGCGCTAACCTTCAATAGTTACTGACCTTTTAGGGAATTTGGCAGTGTAACCATCCCCCTAAAACCAAAAGAAAAGGCCCCCAATGCAGGCCTCAAGCACAATTAATCTAACAAACACCCTCCATCACAACCCCGAACAGGCATGCCCGTTGTCGACCACAATCTCCGAGCCCGTCATCGCCCGCCCTGCGTCAGAGGCCAGAAGCAGCAGTGCGCCGTCCAGGTCGTCCAACTGACAGAACTCGCGAGCCGGTATCCGGCGTTTCAGCCGTTCGCCGGCGTCGCTTTGGAGAAACGCCTGATTAATCTCGGTCATCACATACCCCGGGGCCAGCGAATTCACCCGTACCCGGTGCCGGGCCAGTTCCAGCGCCATGGAGCGGGTTAGGTGTGCCAGGCCGGCTTTGGCCGCGCAGTAGGGCCCGACCGCTCCGGCCAGGCGGGTCGCCAGAATGGAGGTGACGTTCACAATGCTGCCACCACCACGCTCTGCCATGCGGCGAGCGCTCTCCTGGGCCACCATCCAGGCCCCTGTGAGGTTAGTCTGCACAATCGCATCCCAGTCTTCATCGGTGTACTCCAGCACGCCTTTGGTCTCGCTTACCCCGGCGTTGTTCACCACTACATCAAGCCCGCCAAACCGGCGACAAATGTCGTCCAGGCAAGCAATCACTGAAGCTCTGGAGGTAACGTCCAGTGCCATGGCCATCGCGTTGCTGCCATCCCGATTGAGGTCGGCCACCAGATCCTCCAGGCGGTCAACCCGGCGAGCCCCGACAATCACCTGGGCGCCCGCCCTGGCCAGGGTTCTGGCGAAATGGCGGCCAAGGCCGCTGGAGGCCCCGGTGACCAGCACACGTTTACCGGCCAGACTGAAAAGGTCGGTGTTATCTGCCATGTTTTACCTCTTAAGTTCTTCGGTTTCACGGGCAAGGATTTTCCGGGCCAGGCTCATCCGGTGAACCTCGTTCGGGCCATCGTATATCCGGAAACCCCGGGCATCTTTGAAGATGCGCTCCACAACGCTCTCTCCCGAAACGCCCTGGCCGCCAAGGATCTGGACACTTCGGTCGATCACGCGCCAGATGGATTCAGAACTGATGACCTTGGCCATACTGGATTCCTGGTTGGCTCGCTCGCCACGGTCCAGAACCTGAGCACACTGCATGATCGCCAGCCGAGTTGTCAGGATGTCCATCTCGTTGTCGGCCAGCATGAACCCAACCCCCTGATGCTCGCCCAGGCGCTTGCCAAAGGATTCCCGTGTTCGGGCGTACTGGCAGGCTTCGTCATGGGCGCGCTGCGCCGCCCCAAGCCAGCGCATGCAATGGGTCAGCCGGGCGGGCGCAAGCCGAACCTGGGCATACCGGAACCCTTTACCGGGCTCACCCAGGATATCTTTCGCTGGCACTCTCAAGTCCTCAAACCGGACAACACCATGGCCCCCGGTAAAGCAGGAATCCATCACATCCATCAACCGCTCCACGATGAAACCGGGGCGGTCGGTATCGGTGAGGAACATGGTGGCGTGGCCGTCTTCCGTCCGGGCCATGATGATGGCAACGCTGGCTCCTAAGGCTCCGGTGATAAACCATTTTTCGCCATTGATCACATAGTCGTCCCCGTCCCGGAACGCGGTGGTCTGCAGCATGGAGGGATCCGAGCCGGCACCCGGGGACGGTTCGGTCATGGCGAAACAGGAGCGGATTTTTCCCTCAACCAGGGGGCGGAGCCAACGCTCTTTCTGTTCGTCAGAGGCAACCACATCCATCAGGTGGATGTTGCCTTCATCCGGAGCGTGGATGTTCATGGCCGTTGGCCCAAGATGCGAGTACCCCGCTTCCTCGAAAATCACTGCTTTGGCCACATGGGACAACCCCGCGCCTCCCATTTCGAGAGACGCATGAGGCGTCAGCAAGCCTCTCTGACGCGCCTTTTCCACCAGCACATCGCGCAGTTCCTCTGTCGGGCCATGCCCGGTCTGCCTTGGATCAGACTCCATCGGCACGATTTCATCCCGGATGAAGGCCCGTACCTGGGCCTGCATGTTCTGAATCTCCTCACTGACTTCAATGTTCATAGCATCTTCCTGATCAAGGGTGGTAAATGACGTTCTTTCGGCGGATCGCCAGCCCATCACATCTTCAACATGGACTCGGTAATGCGTTCCATCACGGTCTGCCTTGCTCCCGTCTTCATCGGGTTGTATGGCGTGTAATTAACCAGCCGGAGATAAGCCGTCACCGGAAGGCGGCCCGGGATATGGTCAATGTCGACAATGTTCACGCAGGCCGGGTCTTGCTCCAGGTAAGGCAGTGACGAGAGGTCACCGCCCGCCAGCCAGGACATCACAACCCGGTTGACCGCATCGTGGCTGGCAATCACAGCGGTCTGCCAGTCCGGGTCGGCAAGCAGTGCCTGAAACCAGTCAAGAATCCGGCGGCTGAAGTCTTCCCAGCGCTCCCCTCTCAGAAACCCCGCGCCCGGGTTCTGAGCCCAGTGATACGCACCGGACACTTCGGCCTCGTAGGCTTCCTGGGGCAACTCACTGAGCCGCCCTGCCCGGATCTCCCGAAGCTCTGGAGCGGTTTCGAGCTCCCTTCGCACCGACGCACCCGACACGATCATGCCAAGCGTCTGCCTCGCTCTGGGGTAATCGGAGCTGACGGCTCTGTCGAAGGTTTCGCCCTGGAACAGGTCTGCAAGCTCAGCCACCTGAGCTTCCCCGGAAGCGGACAGCGGCACAGACCTCGGGTCCAGAGGGCGCCCGGCTTCGTCGAAATAGTTCACATGTCCGTGCCGAACGAGGTAGACACGCCGGCGCACCGGCCCGCCTGCAGGATGCGGTGAGGCAGACATCAGGCCTCCCCCGCGCTTGTGTTGGCCAGCCTTGGGTTGCTGATCCTCAGTGCGCTCAGAACCATCTGTTGCAACGCCTCATGTAAGGCCGAACCCTGTGCCTCCTGATCAAACTGCCCGGCTCGGATGGCACGGGCCAGTGCCCGGCGCGCCTCGTTTTGCGACGTTGTTCCCACAACGACCGTCTCCGGCAACAGCCTTGAGCAAAGCGATATCTCTTCTTGAGTGGCCGCCTCGCGCTGCTCTGCCTCCCGGGCAGCAATCCCCATCGCGCTGGCAATCATCCGGATCTCGTAGTGCAGGTTTTCCGGAACAGACGGAAACACCTCTTTCATCAACGTTTCACGAGCCACCGACAGCAGCTCCCATGCGTCTGGATGGTTCATGCCCGCCCTCCCGTCAATTGCAGAATGTTGTTTTCCAGTTCTGGCAGCCGCCGCCCGGTGAGCGCAAGTTCCAGAGAATGCTGCTGCCCGGACAAATGTCGCTCCGTTTGTTGCACCGCGATGATGGCCCAGCGAACATGCGCCATAACTTGCCAGTAACGAAGCTCATCCTCAGATAGGGTTCGCGGGCAGATGTCGGCATACCCGGCCATTACATCTCGCAAAGCGCCAACACCCCCCGCCACATTCTCGTTTTTCCCGAAGCGCCAGCACCGAGCCGTCAGCCAGCCAAGGTCCTCACGCCAGTCTCCCCAGGCGGTGAACTCCCAGTCGAGAATTCCAGACACTCTGCCCTGATCGACCATGTAGTTTCCGGTGCGAAAGTCCCGATGAATGAGGCACACCTCTGCAGGTGCCGGTTTGTTGTGCTGAAGCCAGCGCAGCCCCCATTCAATGGCAGGGAAACTCCTGGGCAACGCATCCAGAAAGCCCAGGTACTGCGTGATCAGTTCCTGTGCGGGGTCTGCCACAGGGACAGGCAAAAAGTCGAGGGTATGGCTCGGTGGCTTGATGGCATGCAGCCGGGCAAGGTTTCTGCCAAGATCGCGACAAAGCGCGGGGCGGTCGGGCACCAGGACGTCGTCTTTGACCAGACGGTGGCCTGCGGCGGTTCCGCCCACCGCCTGCATCACGAAAAACTCCCGGCCAATCACGCCGAGGTCTGTGCAGAGCCAGAACGGGGTGGGCACTTCAACCCCGGCTTCGTGAACGGTTGTCAGCACGGCGTACTCATGGGCGCGGGACATACTAACGTCAACGGCAGACTCGGCGTCGGTCCGCAATACCCACCGATGCTTTCCAGCCCTTTCGCCTCCAACGACGTGCACGTCCAACAGCCAGTTTTCCTGGATGGCACCTCCGGACAGCCGCTGCATACCAACAATCGCAACGTTACTGCCCGGCATAACGCGGGTCAGATAGCTCTCCAGCTTTTTCTGACACCCCCAGCAGTCACCGTCGAGAAGGGACTGCGAATCTGATTCTCTCAGTGCAACATTCATGAAACGCTCTCTTTTGCTGCTGTGATTTCACAAAGCGTGATTCCTCAGCACCAAAAGCAAACGGCGGGCCAACAAATTTCAGAAAAACAAATCAATTAATATCAATCAGTTGAAGAAAAATCCATTTTATGAAGAGAACAACGCCTCGCCCTATCTCTCAACAATGAAACATTTCATTTCACTTCTGAACTGAATGGATTGCGGTTAGGATGAGAGCATACCTTTCAATCAAATAAGAACCCAACATGGCTCCTGAACCCCTCAAACCCCGCATCGCGGTGCTGATCAGCCACCTGACATTCGACGGACAACCCAGCAAGCTGACCCGAACGCTGAACGAAATCCTGCCCCGGTATGAACGGCAGGCGGATATTCAGATTGTCGAGACCTCGGTCGAAAAGCTGCTGTCCACCGCCAAGACCCTAGAACAGACACAAGGCGCAGACATTCTGATTTGCTCAGACGCCTCCGCTGAGTTTCTGCGCAAGCACATCACCACCACCATTCTGTCCTTCAGAATGGGTGAGTACGACCTGATCCGGGCGCTGAATGTGGCGAAAGAACGAGGCACCAAGGCTGGCATTCTCACGCACCAGCGGACACTGAAAGAGCTTGAGGAAATGTCAGGGCTGTTTACCGTCGAGATTTCCCAGGCCGTCTATACCTCCCTGCACGACGCCCGGGAAAAAGTCCGGGACTTTGTGGATCAGGGCATTCGCGTCATCATTGGCTCGCCCACCGTGGTTGATCTTGCCGAAGCCGCCGGGGCAGAAGGCGTGTTTGCCATCAACGCCAATGCCGTTCGTCTAACGCTCGACGACGCACTCGCCATTTGCCACAGCCGGGCCGAGGAAGCCCACAACCACCGCCGCATTCACGCGGTGCTCAAACATATGAACGAAGGCGTGGTTGCCCTGGATGCATCCGGCAAGGTGTTCTCTGTCAACGACAGCATGAACACACTGCTGCACCCGTTCCGGTCCATTGCCATCGGCGATCAGGCCAAAACGCATTTTCCCGACATTAATATCAATGGGGTGTTAACGTCGGGAACCGCCATCGAAAGCCACTTGAGCACGGTCGGCAGCCAACGCCTGGCGATTTCGATTCTGCCCATTATGGAGAACGGCCAGGTAGACGGAGCCATTCTGACCTGCCAGGAAATCCGGGAAATCCAACGCACCGAGCGCCGGTTGCGCGCCCAGAGCCGCCCCAGACACTTCATCGCCAAGTATGACTTCGAGCAACTGGCGGGCAAAGACACCACCTTCCAGAACGCTGTGCAGCTGGCAAAACTGTATGCGCATTCCGATTCAACTGTGTTGATCACCGGAGAAAGCGGCACCGGAAAAGAACTGTTCGCACAGAGCATTCACAACGCCAGTGAACGCCAGCCGATGCCGTTTGTGGCGATCAACTGCGCAGCGTTTCCAGAAACGCTGTTGGAAAGCGAACTGTTTGGTTACGACGACGGCGCCTTTACCGGCAGTCGCAAAGGCGGCAAACCCGGGCTTTTTGAAGCCGCTCACAATGGCACTATCTTCCTCGATGAAATCGGGGACATGCCCATCCACCTTCAAACCCGCCTTCTGCGCGTCTTGCAGGAGCGCCAGGTCTTGAGGCTGGGCGCTTCAGAACCCACACCGATCAACATCCGCGTTATCGCCGCCACTCACCGCAACCTGCAACAACAGATTGCCCTTAACCAGTTCCGGGAAGACCTGTTCTATCGGCTTAACGTGCTGAACATCCCGGTACCCTCGCTGCGCCAGAGGAGCTCCGACATTGCGTTGCTCAGCCATCTGATTGCCAGCAACCTCGCTCAGGGCGATGCTCGCCAGGAACAGGGCATAAACGAGGTGCTGAACATGCTGATGCCGCAGTTACTGAACCACCCATGGAACGGCAACATTCGCGAACTGGAAAACATTATCGAGCGGGCCTTCCTGTTCAGCCGTTTTCCGGACAATCCCCAGCCCCTGCACACCCTGTTTCCCGAGCTTTTCCCTGCAGAGGCTCGTCAACAACCCGGAGCTCATACGCCTACGGAGAATCTGCACAGCGTCGGCAAGGCCGCCGAGGTTTCGCTCATTCGTGAGACGTTGGATGCCAACAACGGCGACATGAACAAAACCGCCAAAGCTCTGGGGATCAGCCGATCAACCCTTTGGCGCCGACTGCGTCGCGCCCAGGGCCAGGCTCAAAACTGAAACGCCCGACCAAAAACTGAAACGGCAGTTTCAATTATGAAACGCCGCTTCCGTTTTCCCAGTCACCACGAAACGCCCTCCCACCACGCCAGGCGCTGCAGCAACCGGTCAGCGCCAGAATTGGCATGCATTCTGCTGAAGTCGTCAGTACCAACACCTTGAGCATACGGTGCAGACGTTCGCACCAACCGATACAACAAGAAATAATACCCGGAGGCCTGCCTTGAAAGGCTTGATGATGGATGTTCCTCTGAACATCAAAAGCATAATATCCCATGCAGCAACGGTTGCCGCAGATACCAAACTCGTTTCCCGCCGGGCCGATGGCGGCTTTTCCAGACTGACCTACCTGGAGGCGTTCGAACGGGTCGCCCGGCTGGCTCATGCCCTGGACCGACTGGCTCTGAGCTCAGAGGCCCGAGTTGGCACCCTGGCCTGGAACGACCACCGCCATTTCGAATTGCACTATGCCATTCCCTGCACTGGCCGGATCTGCCACACGGTCAACCCAAAACTGTTTCCAGAACAGGTGCGTTTCATCATCAACGATGCCCAGGATGAAGCTCTGTTCATCGACCCTGAATTCATTCCCATGATGGAATCGCTTCAGCCGCATCTGCCAACCGTCAGGCACTGGATTGCTCTTTGCCCGGCCAGCGAACTGCCAAAAAGTTCGCTTCCGAACCTGCTGGCTTATGAAAGCTTGCTCAGCCGGGAACAGGACACGTACGACTGGCCGGATCTGGACGAAAACCGGGCCAGCAACCTGTGCTACACCTCCGGGACCACTGGCGATCCCAAAGGCGTCCTCGGCAGCCACCGAAGTATCGTCTTACAGTGCATGTCCCAGAACATGGCCAGTCACATCGGGCTCACGCCTGAAGACGTTGTCATGCCCCTGGTGCCCATGTTTCATGTCAACGCCTGGTGTATGCCCTACAGCGCGCCCATGGCTGGTGCGGCTCTGGTGCTCCCCGGCCCCCACGTGGCCGATGCCTCGGCCATGACCGACCTCATCAATTGTGAGCAGGTGACGTTTTCACTCGGCGTGCCAACGCTCTGGAATGGCATCAATCAGTACCTGAACACGTCGGGCACCCGCATTCCGAGCTTGTCCAGAGGGGTTATCGGGGGTGCTGCAGGCGCGCTTCAGCTCTACCACGATATGGACCAGCACGGTGTCCGGCTCGAAAACGGTTGGGGCATGACGGAACTCAGCCCCATCGGCAGCTACAACCGCTATCTGCCGGGCCACGATCAGCTTGAGGAGGCTGTCCGAGACGACCAGCGCCTGAAATCCGGCCGCCCCTTGTTCGGCATTCAGATGCGCATTGTGGATGAAGATGGAAACAGCCTGCCTCATGATGGGGAAACAACCGGGGTTCTTGAGATTCGTGGTCCGTGGGCTTGCAGCGCTTACTTTGGCAAACCTCAGGAACACGACTGGTTCAATACCGGGGACGTTGCCACGATCGACCCTTCCGGCTACATGCGCATTACCGACCGGGTTAAGGACGTGATCAAGTCCGGCGGTGAATGGATCAGCTCAATCGAAATCGAAAACGTCATTATGTCTCACCCCGGGGTCCGCGAAGCCGTGGTGATTGGCGTTGCCCACCAGCACTGGAGTGAGCGCCCACTGCTGGTGGTGGTCCCCGATGAGCATTATCCCGCACTGGAACCGGCAGAGCTCCTGCACTACCTGGACGGCAAGGTACCCAAGTGGTGGATCCCCAATGCCTGCGAGTTTGTTGACACCCTGCCCCATACCGCCACGGGCAAAGTCAGCAAAAAGACCCTTCGGGAGAACTTTACCCGGTATCAGTGGGCCTAGCGCCCGCTGATCGTGGTGCGGTCGTGATCTCAACACAACAACAGAGAACGCCATGAATCCCCTCAGAATCATTGAATCCTTCAATCTGGCTATCGGGAAGCTCTGCAGCTTTGCTGTATTCATTGGCATGGCCATCGTCATCTATGAGGTGATCGCAAGGTATGCCTTCAACGCTCCGTCGGTGTGGGCCCCGGGCTACACCCAGCGCATTTTTGCGGGTTACTTCATCCTGATCGGTGCCTATACCCTGATCAAAGGCGGGCACGTTCGAGTCGATATTCTGCTGAACACCCGGTCCCCCCGCTGGAATGCCTTTGCCGACACCCTCAACTATGTGGCTCTGGTGATCTGGACTCTGGCGCTCACCTACGAGGCCTGGTTCTATTTCATGGACGCATGGGATTTCAATGAGGTAGACGACAGTGCCCTGCGCCACCCCATGTGGCCTGTCCATCTTGCGCTCTTTGTCGGGAGCGCCCTGATTCTCCTGCAGGGGCTGAGCGGCGTCATCGCCTCAAGCCTTGAGTTCATAAAACCAAAACAAAAAACTGAAGGGTAAGCCATGTCACCTGAACTACTAACCGCAGGGATGTTTGGACTGCTGCTCGTTTTCATCCTGGCAGGCGTATCACTGGCGTTCGCGCTGGGGTCGGTTGCGGTCATCTTCGTGGTGATTATGAATGGCCTGAACGGTCTGTTTCCCATCCTGTCTGCAACCTTCGCCAGCATGTGGTCAATTTCACTGGCGGCCATCCCTCTGTTTGTTATGATGGGGATTTCACTGGGCAAATCGAAGATAGCGTCAGACCTTTATCTCGCCTTTCATCTCTGGTCGGGCAAGGTGAACGGCGGGCTTCTGGTCGGAACCACAGGGTTCGCCTCGCTCCTGTCAGCGATGACCGGCAGTTGTGCCGCCTCGACCCTAACCACCGGCATGGTGGGCATGCCGGCCATGGATAAGCATGGCTACGATAAAAAATTCGTGCTCGGTACCATCGGCGCGGCGGGCACCCTCGGCATCCTGATTCCGCCCTCCATTACGCTGATCGTCATTGGCATGAGTACCGGGTTGTCGATCGGCAAGCTCTTTATGGGCGGCCTGATCGCCGGGTTGGGCATGCTGGCGGTGATCCTCGCGTACGTCATCATAAAAGCGAACCTGCAGCCCGAAAAGGCCCCGGCGGCCACCGAGAGTGTTCCAATGGCCGAAAAGATCCACTCTCTTCAGGCAGTCATTCTCCCTGTCGGCATTATTTCCGTCGTATTGCTCTCCATCTTTCTGGGCATCGCAACTCCAACCGAAGCCGCCGCTGTTGGCGCCGCCGCCGTGCTGATCGCGATTGCCATAAGGGGCGAGCTTAACTGGGACTTTCTGAAAGAGGTCAGCTACTCCACTGCCACCATGAGCGGCATGGTCCTGTGGATCATCTTTGGCGCCAGTGCATTTGTGTCGGTGTATTCCGCCGCCAACGGCATCGACTTTATTCAGTCATTCCTGCTGTCTCTCGACATCTCCCCCTGGCTGCTCATTCTCATCATGCAAGTGGCCGGGTTCGTTCTTGGCATGTTTCTGGACCCCATTGGCATCATTTTGCTGGTGATGCCCATCTTCATGCCCGTAGTCACACAGCTGGGATTCGATCCCATCTGGTTCGCGGTGATCTTCCAGCTCAACCTCTGCGTTGGCTACATATCACCGCCGTTCGGCTACAACATTTTTTACCTCAAGACCCTGAGCCCTCAAACCTCCATTCTGGACCTCTACAGAAGTGTGTTTCCCTATGTCGTCCTGATGATTCTGTTCGGTGTTTTCCTCCTTGCGTTTCCGTCCATCCTGACGGACGGCGTAAGACTACTCACTAAATCCTGACCCCTGTCTACACAGCGAAAGAGAGTGATATGAAAAATACAAAGACAATAAATCGCCGCGCATTTCTCACCAAAGGTTCGGCTGCCGCCGTGACTGTTGCCGCCGCAGGCCTCTCGGCACCTGCCGTGATTGCATCGCCCAACAAGAAAATCAAATGGAAGTTCCAGACGCACTGGCCAACCGGAAACTGGTATTACGACCCGATTTTCAACGGGCTCGCTCGCCGTATCCAGGAAGCCACAAATGGCGAACTTGAGATAGAAACCCACCAACCCAACTCCATCATCTCGACGGGAGACGTTCTGAGGGGTGTCCGCCGCGGCACACTGGACGGTGCCCTCATTTACCCGGCGTACTGGGTGGGCGACATTCCCGTTGCCGGCCATCTGACCGGAAACTTCGGAACCTGGGACTCGATCGAGGAAATGCAGTTTTTCCTGCACGACATGGGAGCCCTGAAGGTTATTCGAGAGGCTTACGCAACGCGTGGAGTTTACCAAGTAGGCCCCATATCGAATGGCGGTACCGCTCTGTACAGCAACAAACGTCTAGAATCCCCAAAAGACTTTGAGGGGTTCAAGGTTCGTTCCAACGGCACATCAGCTCAGGTCTTCGAGAAGATGGGAGCAGCGCCCGTTTCTATTAGTGGCGGGGAACTGTATCAGGCCCTACAAACCGGCGTAGTGGATGGCGCACACTGGGGCGGTGTCTCCGCAGGATGGGGCATGAACCTGCAGGAAGTGAACAAATACATCATTCAACCCAACCTAGCCTCCCATCAGAACAGTGAAGTTTTTGTCTCTCTGAGAGCGTGGAAGAATCTCGGGACAGATCTCAAGAAGGTGATCGAGGATGCAGTTCTCGCCACTCACCTTGAGGCCGCCGGCATGTTCATGATTAGGGATCTGCAACGCATGCAGGACTTCCAGACCAAACATGAGGGAGAAATCGTTCAGATGAACGAGGACTCCGTAGCGATGATTCGCTCGAAATCTCTGGAGGTGATCGACGAAATCTCCAAAAGAGATCCTGAGTATTCCGGCCGGGTTGGAAGCATTCTCAGGGATTTCATGAAGCTCACTGGCAAGGTCTGAAGCTACCAGTTGACCCGGTAAGAAAATGATGTAGTCGCTGCCTGAAATTGACGTACTAGTGCAAATGTAGGACTCAATTCCCTCATGGCTATGCGCATTTGGGCGCCAACATCACCTGAAGCAAAGCCCTGTCTCGAATGTTCGCTTTTGTTTAGAAGCTCGGCTTGGTCGCGAAGCGAACATTCAAGCGGCTGGAGCAATACTCTCCGCCCCGCTGTATTAAGCCTCTTTTTTAGGAATGTTCGCAGCGACAGGTCAGAACCCGGGGCTTGCCGAATAGAGGAGGTGTGTCAGGGTTAATTTGATACCCATACAGAAATCCAGCGTACCAAACCACCATGTTAATAAACGCATCCGTTCCCTGATAAAGACTGTGATCAAGAATATGACAGCACAACATCGCGTCGCTTGGCGGTCCTTCCCGACAGGCCCCGTGACAGCAGCGTATAAACGCATGGTGGATGCTGGGGAGGTGCGACGAGATGACGCGCAGCTCGCTTTGGCGGCAAAGTTCGATGCCCTGCACGGTTCTCTTAACTCGCTCCCACCAGTACCAGTACGCAGCGACGAACCGACAGAGGGCAGCTTCAAAAACAGCAGTCCACTGTTACGGTTACTGTCGCGATCCTTGGCGCGCGCCCAGTCTTCTCTTCGAAAGAAGTTCCATTTGTGGTCTTTCGGTCCACCACCGCGAGGCATGTACATTCATGGACCGGTCGGGGTTGGCAAGAGCTTTCTAATGGATCTCTTTTACGCGTCGGTTTCTGTTCCTGATGATAATTCTTGCTGTACTAATGACAGCCACAAACACATAAACATAACTAAACGCCGCGTCCACTTTCACGAATTCATGCTAGACGTCCATCATCGCATCTTTGCCTACAAACAGGAGTACCCAAGAGGTGATGCGATTCCCATCATCGCGCAACAATTGGCACAAGAAGCCCAACTCCTCTGTTTCGATGAATTTCAAGTGACAGACGTTGCCGATGCCATGATTTTGAAGCGACTTTTTTCATTATTATTGGATTTGAATGTGGTGGTAGTGGCTACCTCGAATCGCTCTCCCGATGCCTTGTATGAGGGAGGCATTAACCGCTCCCTCTTTTTGCCATTCATCGACATGTTGAAAAACACATTCGACATTATTTCCATGGAGGATTCCCAGAAGGATTATCGACTTGAAAATCGAGCGGATGGTCAATCCTATTTTTGGTCAAACAATGATATTCATGGCGATAATAATACTAACAACAACATACAGGCGCAGTTGGAAAAAATATTTGGTAGCACTGCATCCGGAACTGAGGCCGAGATCATTCCCGTCCTCTTTGGTCGCACCGTCCAGGTGACCCGATTGAATGACCGGTGCGCCTGGTTTGACTTTTCCGAGTTGTGCTACCAACCGCTCGGGGCGGCCGATTATATTTCTCTCTGCCGCCGATTTCCGGTCATCATCATGGAACGCGTCCCCCAGCTGGATGCCAATCACCTCAACGAAGCGCGACGGTTCGTGACCCTCATTGACGCGTGTTATGAATCTCGCACCCGCTTGGTGCTGGCGGCACAAGTCCCGCTCGACGAGTTGTTTGTTGATTTTGAAGCGCGAGTCGAAAGCAGTGATGGAGATGGAGATGGAGATGGAGAATTGATTGTCAATGAGAAGGGGGGGAACTCGAGTTCCTTTGCGACGACCATGATTCGCACCAAAGAGGGAGAATATTATGAGTGGTCGGCGACGGGTCGAATTGGCGTGTCACTGGCACAGCTATCGTCCGCCAATGATCTCGCCTTTTCCTTTCGACGAGCCGCGTCTCGGTTGGTTGAAATGGGAGGAAATGAATGGGGACGGCAATGACTAAAGGTCGCAAAGCGAATATTCAGACTAGGGGTAACGCCCGCAGCACGCGCGGCTTTGTAGTGGAGGCGCAGCCGCAACGAAAAAGCCGTCGCTGTGCCTGCGATTGTTAAATGCCTTGCAAGACGGCCAGAGCTGGTTTGAAAAAGTTACGATGCTCATGAATCGTGTTTGCGTAACGCTTCTTTCTGGTCGCAGACCAGAATTTATCTGCACCACCAAGCGTGATCTGCTTGCCTCCGATGATGTTTTCTAAATCATCAATGAGGTATTGCTCAGCAGCGGTAATTTTTCGCAGCACGGTAGGAACCTGGGCAGGCAAACCAAGAAGCTGAGCGAATAATGCGTCTAAAACTTGGGTAAAAGGATACTCGTCCGGCGTGCCCTCGATTCTGACGATCTGCTTGGCTAGCTCTACATGTCCCAACGATAACGCCAGAACCACTAACTCGTTTTTTTCTGCAAGAGCTATCGGCTGACCTGATTCGGAATGCATCCTGGCTCCCTCTGATACCAGCTCGCGGATCGCATCATCTGCTTCGGCTGAATCAAGCTTCGTGAGCGTGGTAGCTTTCAGCCTCAGACCGGATTTGACCCAGTAAAGCCCCATGCTGGGATCGGTAGCTAAAGCTGCCCGGCCCTTGCTTACGGTTTGCTCTGAATGCTCGAGTCTGCGTTGGTCTAGTTTATCCATAGCATTTAACAGCTTATTAGTTTGCATTCGTAGTAAACCGCATCTGTACCACCATGTCCAAAACTGCCTCACACCCTTGTTAGCCTCGATTTTTCATAGCCTTACCCGCTAGTAGCTGGCCTTCCTGGGGTTTCTGCGTCCGTGAAAAGTGTGCACGCGGTTTATCCGTGCACGTTTGTGCAAGTTAAATACAGAAGGCCGAAATTTTCCATCGTCAAATCAGTCACATGCAAGGCACGCACGTGAAAAGTGTGCATATCCGCGCAAATTAAACCGCAAGAAATTTGGCGTTTTCGGGCCTTTTTCATTATAACTGTACGCATATACAGTTATCTCGACCAAGGAGGGTCGCCGTGGCGAAATCACCATTTCTAGAGTCTGTTCGCACAGAGATCAGAACCAGGCAGTACAGCTATCGAACCGAGAAGTCCTATCTCTACTGGGTCCGACAGTTCATTCTGTTCAATGACAAGAAGCACCCGAAGGTGATGAGTAATCCCGAAATTGAACGTTTTTTGAATCACCTTGCAGTCAATCGAGGCGTAAGCCCAGGCACACAAAATCAGGCGCTGTGCGCGATCATTTTTGTTTACAAGCATGTGCTGAAACGGGAGATCGAGAACCTTCAGTACAAGATGACGAAAACACCACGCCGAATGCCAACCGTTCTCAGTCCCGACGAAGTCGCCTCTATTCTCGGCAACATGGAAGGTGAGTATTGGCTTATCACCGCACTCCTCTACGGGTGCGGTTTAAGAATTAATGAGGCTCTCTCGCTCAGGGTGAAAGACATCGATCTGAAGAGCCGTAACTTGCTCGTGTTCAATGGCAAAGGACGAAAAGATCGTTACACATTGATCCCCGGAAACCTCAGAGAAAACATGGAGCGGCAAATCGCTCATGTCAGGGCAGTGCATGAATCCGACCTTGCAGACGGATTCGGGCTAACATCGGTGCCAGCCTCTCTTCACAAGAAGTATGGACCGGTAATGAAGGATCTGGGATGGCAGTACGTTTTCCCATCGTCAACACGATGCGTTCATCCGATTGCGGGTTACGTGTGTCGACACCATCTTCACCACTCATCTTATTCAAGACAACTGAGGCAGCCCGTCCTGGCGAGTGGGATCAACAAACGGGTAACAGCGCATACCTTTCGACATGCTTTTGCGACCGAGCTATTAAGATCGGGCAGTGACATTCGAACTGTTCAGGAAATACTTGGGCACAGCGACATCCGAACGACGGAAATTTACACGCACATCATCGGCGATCGACGTGCTGGAACTGTGAGCCCGTTTGATCGTTTGCCAGGTACCTGAAGAGCTAGGTTTTGCCCGCGTCAGAGTTTGGATAAATGCCAGAAATTTGCAGGGCCGCGAACGTTCGCTCTTGTTTAAAAGCCGCCCAAACCTTTGGATAGTCTCAAAGATTTAGAATTACTATCGATTTCAGGAGTCTGCCCCCCCCCTAAGCCCAAAGGATCCCATCTCATACCACTCCAGTTTTTGACATTCCTTCCATTCGGCAAGACAGGGCTCAATGGTGGTGAACCAAAAAACGCAGCTGATAGTTGCCAAAAAGCAGGCCATAGCAAGGTAAACCTTGTACTTCGGTAATTCGCGCGCAGAAGCAGCCAAAGGCTCCAACTCAACGCTTACTCGCCCAGGACCAAGCTCAGTGATAAGTGGCTCAAGTTGCTTAAAAGTCGGCTTGTCTTTCTTGTCAGGATTTCCCCAGTAATGAACCATCGGTGGGGATACACCGCACAGTTTTGCTATCTCTGGCTGGGAGTAACCCATTTGCCTGGCCGTCTTGATCAGTTCCTCGCTGTTGAGAATTTTTCGGTGATCGTAGGCTGAATCTCTGAATAAATCCCCGAAAAATTTACGCATCCTAACCTTCTGTTTTATCTGCATTTAAGAAAAATTAAGCAGGATTTAAGTGTGTTTAAGTAGCGCTGTCGGCGCCAGCATCCCAGTCTGTTCACGCCACCCAAAAACACACGAGGAAATAGTATGCCGAAAAGCAAATCGAAACTCACACCGAATGACCAGCGCAGTATCGCGCTCAATCCAACAAGCGCAGAGTATCGTGCCAGTCTCAACAACCGGTCGAATCAACTCAATCCGAATCACTCGGAGTATCGCGGACCAAATCCGAAAGAAAACTAGATGTGAATACCCGGGTCGCTAAGATAGCGGCCCGGGTAGAGATCGATGCTTCAATTTAGGAGTAGCCTATTGGAGGGTATCTTTTAAGTCTCGCCAAACTATTTTCTTCCGCGTGCCCCGCTCGTTCCCCTCCCTGGCATGAGACCTCTGGTGTTTCTCATCGTCCCGGCCATACCGCCAGCAAAGGCCGAGCTTCCGGCAGCCACACCACCGCCGACACCGCCTCCACCCATGCCTCGAAGCATGGAGCTTCCAGCCATGGCCATGATGGACAGCCAGATCATTGGCAGGAGGAAAATGGAGCTCATGCTGATGATCCGGATCAGAAGACTATTTGTCATCTCATCGAACCAGCCAGCATTCGTGGCATAGATCTGCAAGATCCGGTTGTCGAACCAGTAGGCCGCTGCCCAGATAGCGTTGATGAATTCGAGGCTGAACCAGGTAACCGCCAAGGCAAAGAATGAGCTGAAACCGTAATTGCCAAAAATCATCACAAACGGCGCGGCGATGACCACGATCATCTGGAACATGACGAGCAACATGGGCCCAGCCACTTTGAACATCTGTTGAACAGCGTTGGCCTGCAGAAATTCGTTAGCGGACGTCAGAACATTGCCAATCTGGGTCGCACCATCCCACATTTGAGACCAGAAACCCTTGTCTGCATCGAAATTGTTGCTCATATCAAGCTGCGTGGCGGCCGACAGATCACTGTGGTTATTCTCTAGGATCAGCTTCAGAATCATGTCCTCTTTTACCTCGTCCGGCTCGGTTTGTTTGCTGAACACGCCGGCGCCCCAGGTTTTCCAGTCATCAACGATATCGCCAACTTCGTCGTCTGGGATGTCGTTGAGAATTCTTTCTCTCAGGCCGTCGCCGCCAGAACTGAACCATCCCGCAGCATTCCGCTCTCCAAGCCAGACCTCTTCACAATAGGGGTAGACACCCGTTTGATGCGCTGCATCAGACTCGCGCCATGTGGCTTGCCTGGTGAACCCTTTATTCTCATAGTTGGAGACGTACAGCTCCTTATCTCGATAGTAGACATTTGCATAACCCAACAGTATCCGGCTGCCCATCCAATCAATGTCCTCCCAAGGCTCAACGTTGGTCAGGACAATCGGGTTACCGGATACAGGATCTACAGGGGGGTTCGACTTGTACTTGTTCACAGCCGGCTTGTAGCAGGCCTCATAGAAATTCTGGATGTCCTTTCGCAGCGTTTCATCCTGAATGGTGATGTTGGCAATCCTCATCAACATGAACTCGTAATTGTTCACACAGGTCATGGATTTGATAGAGGTGTGCGTGATGGCCGTTGAAACCATCTCAACCAACGTCCAGGCCACTGGCTTGTGGACCCGCCACGTCTGAAGATCGCTCATCGCTGAGTCAAAGCCCGTCTGGGTATTGGTACCACTGCCGGATGCGGTGCTGGATGGCGTATTGGTGTTCGAGGCAGTCCCGCAATCCTGAACAGTAACCTCGTAGCGAACGCCAGAGAGCGTCGTGGACATGCTTTTGTAAGGGATCACGCACAACATGAGCACCAGAATCATCCCAAGCAGGGTCGTTTCCATGCTCTTGATGGTCTCGCTGGCATTGCCGGCGGAATAGGTCTCTTTGAACGTGCTCACAACTGCAACAATGAAGGGGATCAAGGCCACGCCGGTTCCGACAAGGACATCCCAGATGGCCTCGTACATATTCCAGCCAAACATCAATGTGTAAATTTCGAGGTAGGTATTGGCGACCATTGCGGCTAACTCCCTAAGCCAAACTGTTGAATAAGCACGATCTCCACAAAGGCCAGAAGCAGTGCGAGTTTCCACCACTGCGATCGCATGAATCTGAAGTCCGCGGCATGCTTACCTTCCAGCGCAAGCCGCTTCTCTTCCGGCAGATCACCCATCTCCGGAAGTCGGGTGGCGTAACGCGAAATCGCAGGCCAGGCAGCAACAATGGCGACAAAAAGGGCAACTCGGTACCAAGTCAGTTCGGCAATCAAGTTGAGGGATTTCACTTCCTCCGCCGAAGTGTCCGTAAGAGCGGCCACAATCATGCCGATGATCATCAGGGCGGCCACGCCGCCCACAGAAACCATCAAGAACTTTCGGGTTTTAGACATCACTTAACTCCGAAGCTGTTGAGGCCTGACGGCTTGTTGCCAGAGGGAAGGTTAGTGTTCTGGTAGATCCGCTCCTCAGTACCCAGCAACTGACCAATGGTCCTTTCTGCCACTGCTTCGCGAGTCTCGATCTCCTTATCGAGTTGGGCCAATTCAACATTGAGATGATCAACTGCATCGTCAATGACGGAGATTGCGATGTTCATGTTGGCCACGTTGGGTTCCTTAACACCCGATCTGAGCATCTGAGTCAGGAAGCGACCTTGCTCAACAAGGCGCGTGTAGGCGATCTCGCTCGACAATCTGCGAAGCATCTCTTCCTGCGCCGTTGGATTGCGCTTTCGAATGGCTTTGATGACAAGATCGGTCACACGAACGCCGGGAGGTGCAGAGACCCGGTTCAGGTTTTGCCAACTCAGAGTGGTGGTTCCATCGACCAGGTCTTCCAGATCGTCGTAAAGATCCTGTTCCATGTCACGATGACGGTACGCAAGTCCTTTGCCCGGGCGGGAAGTGATCTTGTTGCAGTTATCACAGGTTCGGATCTCAGTATCCCCGACCACTGATACCGCCCAATCCGCAGCCTGGATGGGACCGTTCCAGTATTCCCACAGAGCATTGCCCTGCCCGTTAGCGACGGATACCGATGCCGAATCGCAACTGTTGGCCCGGTCAAACATGACGTTATAGCCCACCATGACAACGTCCCTCAGCGCCCGGATGGGTTGCTGCCCCGCTCCGCCCTTTACGGTGTTACAGACCCATTCGGAGCCTGCGTCGCCGTGATTGGAATTATCCACGTTCTCTTTGGCCGCCACGGCGTCACCACCGGTGTTACCGATTTCCCACGACCAGTCGGCGACTTTGGCGTTCATCTTGAACTTTTCCCACGGGTAATCGGTGGAATCACCCATCATCAGATTGGCCATTTCCTGACAGGACGTTTCCGCGAATTCAAAGTCCATCTTGCCCTGCAAAATGCCCTGCTGGAGCAGGTCATACAGACCAGGATCTGCTTTTTGAATGGCAAGCGCCGGCAGGGAGGCAACCGCAGCTGTCGCACTGTTGATGATGTTGTCCATCATGTTTTTGAAGCCGTCAGTCAGGCCGTTCAACTGATTCTTAACGGTCATCTTCGGATCAAACTCGCCACAGGACATGTTCAGGTCCCATCCCGCGCCAAAGCTTAGGATCGGGATCGTTTGGATTTGGGTAGGCGGCCCGGAAATAAGACCACCCCCAAGCTGGTAGTCCAGCAGCGTTTTAAGACGAGGTGACGTTGTTTCCATTGCATTCGCGCCGAACGCCAACGACCCCGCCAGGACCGCGCCAATCCATCGATTTTGTTTGTTCATTACCTTTAATCCTTATGAATCCTTTAATGACGACCGGTTTTGAGAAGCTTCAGCCTGAGTGCCAGATCAGCGACGATCCCCGTCTTTGACAGCACTTATAGGCTCGCCAGAAGTTCCAGACGTAGGAGTCATCGTCCGAACGCTTGCTGATCGAAGGGGTAGCGCCGTAGGGGAACTTTTTGCACGAGCTTTCATAGTCTGGGTACAACATTTGGAAAGCGCCGGTGTCTTTGTCGTTTTGGTCGAGTGGGCCCGGCGGCCAATACCCATCCTCACTGGGCTGACCAATGGTGAAATACAGGTGAGGCTCGTTTGGACGGGTCACAAAGTGCATTGCGCGGAAGGCCGTTAGAACGCCCGACTTGAGCCCGTCCGTCTGAGTCAGAAAACCACTGCGAGGAAAGACGCCGCCGTAGCTGTTGTGGCCAGACCCGAGTCGGTCCATGCCTACCGCCCAAGACATCGGATAGAAGAATTCAGGCAAGTGCCAGCGCCAGGCAATGGAGTCCAGATTCGAGATGAAGTAGGGAAACATCGGAAAGGTGCGTCCGGCACAGACCATTCCGAAAAGGCCCTGAGCCAGGGTGTTATAGGCCACCAATGCCGGGTTTCCGTAGGCGTCCACCAATTTGAAGTCGAGGTTCACATGGTCGTAACGCGTGGCTTCGTTAGACCGACCACCCTCAACCTTGTCGACATCATGGTTGGTGACCCATCCAATCATCGTGGTCACCCAAGAAGAGTCATTGTCCGCCTGAGAAATCTGATTGATGTCTTGGGATTCCGTCCAGGGCTCTCCGGCGGCACGGTCATAGGACTGCACCACCAGATCCGGGACGAAGTTTTTGACCTTGATGGACATGTCCACCCAGCAGACAAAAGCTGCACAACTCATCCAGATGCAGGCGCCACGGACTTCCCAGTCCATACAGCTCAGGGCAGCAGACATGGTCTGATCGACAATTTCAAAGGTGTCGATCACGCCATCGTAGTTGTCATTCAGCTCGCCATGACAGGCGATGCATTCCACCCGGCCATCACGCTCTTCGAGGCGGTTCTGTGTGTCCGTGATGGTCGCATCCCGGACCGCATCCAGATCACCAGGGTCGTAGTCGGTCCACTCGCTCGGATAGGCAAAGGCGTTCCCAGCACTGCCCAACAGCACCAGAAACAACAGAGAAATTAACGTCCGCATGTCAGTGGTTCTCCCTGCTATAGACGGCCAGGGCCACCTTTAATGAGCGCTCGCCGTAAACCACTTGGCGGTCGTTGAAAACGATGGCCGGAAGCTTGTCGATACCAAAGCGCATTGCAGCTTCAATGGCCCGGGCCCCTGTTTGCATCTCCTGATTGATGGCTGGCCAGTGGGCACTGTTCAGTACCTGACTGAAGGCGTCCCGGTAAGCCTTTTCGACCTTGGTGGGTTGAATCTTTTTGGGTACCAAAGCCCGCATCCGTTGATTGAGCTGCTCTGTTGCTCGGTTTTTGGCGTCCATGTCGTACACCTCAACCTGAACCCGGTCAGAAATCCGCTCATCCTGCAGGACAAACTGATCATTGGTCTCAAATATCCGGATAGTCTGAACGGAGTCTGCGGCCAATGTTGAAGCACTGACGAGCACCGAAGCGACGAAGCCCATGGACTGCAGCAAATGACGATTCATTAGCTGTCCTCCTCAGCAACGGTCGCACGAAGGGTTTCCATGACTTCTTTGGCAACAACCTGCTGACCCTGCTCACTCTGGAGCTTCTCAAGGCGCTCGAGCGTGACACGGGCCTGAGACGCAGTATTATTCGCCGCCGGTACCGGATCAGCCGGTTTCGGAGCGATGCCACGGTAAAAGTCGATCATCTTGCCGACATACTCCGCAGCTTCGACTTCGGTGATGCCGAACTGGCGCATGTATTTGGCACGCTCAGTTTTTTCATCCTTTTCCGTACCTGCCAAGGACAGGTAAAGCGAAGGCGGTACGTTTCGAAACAAGGCTTCCATGTTCTCCGACAGAACGACGCCCTCGGTATACTTCTTGGGCTCTTTCCGCGCCGAGAGCATGAGCTGCTTCTGTTCAGGGTTCAGGTTCTTAAAGCGCGCGATTTCCTCGATTTCGTCCTGTGGCATGACCAGGGCAATCCACCATTCGATCATGTTCAGCATCTTGCGGGCGGAGTTGGGGAAGTCCCCCATGTTCTGAGTCGCCACCCACCACCAGGCGCCGAGCTTCCGCCACATCTTGACGACCTTCACCACGAACGGCGCCAGCAATGGGTTTGTGGTGATAATGTGACCCTCATCGGTCAGCATCACGATCGGACGCTCATCGTGCTGATGCTTCTCAGCAAGGTTGTTGATCCGCATCATGATCGAGGTGTACGCGATCGCCAGCTGAGCGTTGTAGCCCTCCCGGGCGAACGTCGCCAGGTCCACGATGGTTACATCGGTGTCCGGCCAGCCATCACCGTCGGTATTGAAGACCTCGCCCTCAAACCCATCGCAGAACATCCGAAGCGATTCCCCCATTTCAAAGGCACGGGACTGACGGTGTTCCGGGTAGGCCGGATCTTTGGTGATCATTCGGAATCCTTCCGAGACATCCGAAGTCATGGTGCGGCGGCCCTCTGACCTGGCGAGCTTCGCGCCATTGAGGATCGCATCCCGGATCATCCGCCGGTCTGCACGGGTCAGCTTTTTCGCTTCCTCTTCCTCACCGCCGGTGATCATCAGCGTGGCGACAATCTCCATCTCACCCATGATGTCCCGCTGCTCGTCACCCTCATCGTCCGAGCCCGAATCCTCATCCATCATCATGTCGGCCAACACGTCCATGGCCGCACGAGCGCGAACATCCTTGCGCTCTGCTTCGGTCAGTTCGTCATAGGACTTAGTGATGTCACCGATACGGATTTTCTCGGGGATGTGTGCGATCAAATCGTCTTCGCCAACCAATGCAGAATCGGAGACGATTCGAGAGCCAAGCAGATCTTCCTCATCCTTGGACAGCATCTGATCGGCGTCCACGAAAGGCGGTAGCGATACCCCGGCCCCCGGCTTAAGCTGTACCTTATTTACTGACAGGCCCTGAGAGGCGAAATAATCAGCCAGCAGACCAAAGCTATTTCCGGCCTCAACAATAAACAGGCGCGGGCGCTGAAGTGCCATGATCTGGGCAGACATGTTGGTAATGTGTGCCGATTTGCCCGCACCGGTCGGGCCCAGTATCAGGCCATGCGCGTTCTTCTTGCGGTCATTACCGTTGAACGGGTCATAGGACACCGGCTCGCCACCGCGGTTGAAGGCTGTCTGCCCCGGATTTCCGGTACCGCGATGCCGGCCGAAAAGGGAAGCAAGGTTTGCCAGGTGTTGAGCCCAAACCGGACGAGTCGCCTTGAAATTGGCGTCCATGCTGGGCTCATAAACCATGGGCAGGTTGTAAATGTAGGCATCAAGGCCGAGGGATTCGTCTTCTTCCCGAACCGGCGCGAGCTGATTCGTCAGCAGAATCGTACTGGCCGCATTGGTTTTTTTGCGCAGGTCTTTCAGGTTTTCACCGCGCAGGTAAACGCACATCATTGAGCGGTAAATCTTGTGCTTGTTACCCATAAGAGACTTGGCAACTTCGCAGTCTTCGCGCGTCATCGTTGCGTCGACGGACTCACCCTTGGATTTGTCCTGAATCCGGTTGATATGGTTCTGAACTTCGTCCTGGGGCGTCACGATGATGGTCGTTGCGATCATCGTGCCCGGCGGCATCTTATCCATCATGCAGGAAGCCTTGCCGGTTGAAAGACCGTCCGGGGTGGTCGCACCTACTTCGCCTGCAATCTGGCCAATCTTGGGCGTCCGACGAATCTTGTGCACCCGCAAGCAGCGGTGTGGGAGGCCATCAAACCACCAGGTTTGTGACGGGGCATCGGATTTTGGCAAAGCAAAGAACAGGCTTTCCGCAAAATCATCGCCGGCCGGCAAACTCTCTTCGTCCGGGTAGGAAGCCAGTTCAACAAACTTCTGGCGATCTCCGTCGGTAAGCTCCGGACGCGGATTGAACCACTTCAACAGCCATTCATAGACTTCCTTCCCGCCATTGCGAACCAAGCCAATGCCAGCATCCCGGAAAGCAGCATCCAGCTTTTCGATGGTGTCGTTGAGTTCTTCTTCCGGCGTCATGCCCGCGTAGGATTTCCATTTCTCGGGGAGTCTCCGGTAGACAGCGAGTTTGATCCGGCGCTGACCGCCACTCCAGGGCGCATCAAGAACCTCTTTATCCTCAAACAGACCGCCTTCCTTACAGATTCCGCGCAGGTGCGCTTCCATCGTTTTCAGCCATTCCTGAGTGAACGATGAATCCTTGCAATAGTGCTTCGGATAGAGACGCAATTTCTGGATGTAGTCTTCCAGGTTGTCATCATCATAGGTGTACTGCTGAATGATCCAGGGCCCTGCCGTCATTTCCTCGAAGCAGTCCTGCAGGGCGTCCTGAATCATATCCCGTCGATTCTGAAGCCAGTTGTAGGAACGACCTTCTGTGGCAATCGGGATGATGTCGAATACAGCACCTACGCTTTTGCCGTCATCCAACAACATCGTTTGGGACTCGCTTTGGAATTCATACCAAGGCAGCTTTTCGACAAACGATGAGGGACGACGGTAAATTCGCTTTACCGCAGTTTTCGTGAGTGGTTTGCGCTGACCTTCCCCGTCATTACTGGCAGTCTGGGTCTCAACGTTCGGTTCCGCCGGCTTCTTTGGTGCAGGCACCAGAATGTCTTTAATTGCCTTGGCTAAGTCCACGGATTACGCCTCCTGTCCTTGCGCTATCTCGGGTGAAGGGGTATCAGCCGTGGCTTGGAAGGCGGCCTTTCCACCTTTCCGATCCCACACCCGTCCCTGAATCAAATTTCCGGCATCCGCTCTGCTTGTCTGCGGAAGACCTGTTTTCACTGTGTTTGGGTTGGCGGCTTTCACCTGTCAGTCCCCGAAACGGTTCCCAAGATCAGAAAGCTCCCCAGGAAGCGCATAGTGGTCCTTTTCCCACATTCTGAATTCGGTCAAATAACCCGGAATCGGAACTTCGTCTTGGGTCGCCAGATGCGGACCAACGAACATGTACATTTTCGGGTTCGGCAGCATTCGGAACTTGCTCTGCAACTGGGTTTTCTCGGTACGAACGTAGTCACTGAGCTCCACATCGCCCTCAATCATCGGACGACGAATCAAAGACCGGGTATCAATGAGCTTGCCATCCCCGATTCCGCTCATGTGCTGGCCATAAACGGTTGCCATGTCCCTGTCGGGCTGCGGAATGAAGTTGTCTTTGTTGGCGCAACCTGCCAACGAGAGACTAATCAAGCTGGTAATCAGAACGGCGCGAGAGGTCTGCATAGTGATTTACCTTTCTTCCTTCAGGGTCATAGTCGATAGCGATCTGTTCGGTCACATGCACAACAATCTCAGTGCCTGGTTCTACATAAATCGCGTCAAAAGAGTTGCTCTGGCGTTCGTCCAGCCAGTCCGTAACTTCGTCCAGGCCGCTGGCGATCGCATCGTTTCGAGCGACAACTGTCGGATCACCTGTCAAAGCCTTGGTAGAACCGCCAAGAGCGTTGGTTTGCGTGGCAAATTCGGCGTCAGCCTTGGCTTGTGAGTAGGAGCTGGCCGCCGTGAGTACGATTCGCTGCGCGAGATAGCTGGGCGCGTTCGTGATGCGCTTGCCAGTGACGCAGGGGATGCCGTACTTGTCAGAGAACCAGGCAATTGGCTCTACCTCAGAGGTGCCGGGTTCTGGGAAGGTCACCAGCGTTCCGTCCTGGAAGGTAAAAGTCATGCTCTCGATCTGCCCGCTGACGCACGAGAGAGTCCAGTCACCCTTGGCAATACCTGACATTTTGATGCCATTCAGACCCGGGATCTTGATCCCGTTCGAGGACAGGTTTTCCGGCCCAATCATGATCTTGAAGGGATATGGATCAACGACCTGTCCACCCACGGGAATCCGGCCCAGCATTGCGGTCATAGAAATTGAGCCGAGTAGTGTCGCGTTGTCTGGAATCGTGTAAGCCTTGATTGACCGCTCTTCCTTACTCTTTTCGGTGGTGTTCCGCGCGATGCCAGCCGCCGGCGCCGGCAGTTCATCTGGGTTCAGCGAAAAATCAGGGAGAGAGATTTTCGACGGATCTGTAGGATCGACTGTGGCCTCGAGCGGGTTCGTCCACACCACCTGGTCATAGTCCACCGGAGATCCGGTTTGATCGTATCCGAGTCCAGTCGGTATACCCGCAGAGTTGATGTCATAACCATTGGCAGATGTCTGGCTGCTTTCCTCCTGGCCCTGCAGCTCTTCGAGGCGCTTCTCCAGACGAGCAACAAGGCCGCGGGTTAGATCCTGTGTGTGCTCAAGCTCACGCTGTTTTGCTTCCGCGTCACGTTCGGCGTTTTCAAAACGGCTTTCGATGCGGCCTTTCAGGTTGCCCTCCATTTTCAGCAGCTTCGAGATTTCCTGCTTCAGGCGCTCGTTCTCCTTCTGCAGCTTGACCGAATCCTCTCGAACAGCACGCGTCTCTTTTGTCAGCGTTCTCATGGTTTCAACCGGTGTATCGACGTCCACCCCGAATTCATCTTTCAGGTAATCGTCAGCCAGCGGATCAACTGCAAGACCGTTGTCGACCATGCCAGGGCCCGACTCGATGGCGGATAACCCTTCCAGTTCAGAGGCTGGATCAACCGCGACGGCTTGTGCATCGTCGGATTTACCACCTTTCATGATCACCACGAACAGGACGGCAACAACCACGACCGCAAGACCTTTGATCACAATGTTTGCATTCATGTCGCGTCCTCAGTTCTTGGCGTTGATGATGGCCTGGGTTTCCTGACGCAAATCCTGGTAGTGCGTCCACGGATACAGGGTTTCCTTCAGAGGCCGCTCTGAAATCAGGTAAAGGATGGTGCTGTCACCCGGAGTACCGTTTGGCTCCAAAGAATGATGCTGAAACGTGGCGTGGGAGAACGGCAGGTTCAGATCCAGGTAATCGAGCCCAATAGCACGATCGGAGATGTTGCGAACGTACATCGCTGCGAGGTAATAGCCGCCGCCGCTGTAGCCAATGACCGGCTTTGAGACCGTGGCGTAGCGCGCATCACCTTTGAAGATGCGAACGGCTCCTTTCACGCCGAGCGTGATCTCAGAGATCCCGGCACGATCCCGGTGAAGACGGGTCGGACCATAAAGGCGCTGCGCGGCATAGCGTGTCAGATCAATGGGAGTGACTCGCTCCACTGGCTCAGGCATCGCCGCTACGGCTTCCGCCTCCGGAACTTCGTTGTCCGTTTCCAGAACAATGCGAAGTTCCTCCAGCTCTTCCGCGTTTTCAGGCGCTTCGGTCGAAATCAGATCGAGCAGGATGACCTGACCATCAGCCATACGACGAACCTGAACCCGTTGCTTGTCGAATTCCTCGTAAGGTTTGAAGTGAACAGCACCTTGGGCCGACTGGACGCGGAACAGCTGCTTCATCTGCTGCCCTTTTGTCACTCCAACCTGGACATGTGAACCGAACTGGATCGAACGCTCCTGGCCTTTGTGCAGCTCAATCGTCACCGGCAGGTTTTGGTAATGAATGATCTCGGTTGCCGTGACCGACCCGGTCATGAATAAAAGGATTAGGGATTTCAGGATGTACTTACGCATGTCACTCACCCAGTTCTGGAGATGTAGTGTTGGTGTTCTGGACGTCGTCGTTCTCGATAATGGCTCCTTCAAGACGACGCGGTTTTTTGTAGAAACCGTCCAAGGCAAGGCCCCAAAGATTGCATTCGGGGTCAACATCCCAGCGAACCAAGCGGATTGGGTAACGGACAAAGATGTCTTTCACGATTTCTGACCGGAAGGTTTCCTTAACGTTGACGTCGTAGAAGGCCACCCAACTGTCTTTGGATTCGGTGTAAACACGCTTTGGCGTGTATGGGCGATCAGGCATTTCCTGCAGTGCCCGGGTTCGGGTTAATTCGTGATCGAGGCGACGTTGCTCGTAATCGCGCTCAAGTTCACCTTTAAACCTTGGGGTGATGTAACAGCTCAATCGTTCAATCTGCTGCTTGTAGTCGTCCTTGCCATCGACAGGCCAGTTATTCATCTGCTGCCAGATGTAATAGCCGAATGCGTAGACGTTGAACGGGTGCCGCTCGTTGATGCCACGAGTGGAACCAGAGCGAAGGTCAGGCGGAATATCAATCTTGATCCGCTCGGGAGCTTCCTTCCATCCGAGGATGCTGTAAATCAGGGCGATCGCGAGAATCCCGACAAAGATTCGCAGTGTCAGAATGTGAGCATCCCGTCCATCGAGAGCCTTTTTTAAACGCGCCACTCTCAGTCCTCCGTTTTGGTTTTAACTTTCACTACCGTTCTCTCGCGGCGTATGTCCCAGGCCTGAGAGGTCTCGATGTAGTCGAAATTGATAAAGCTAAATTTTTGCTGTGCGATCTTTTTGAGATAGACGATGTGCAAACCATCTGGCCGGCGGCGCTTCAGCCCTGTGAGGTATCTGCCAACCAGCAAAAGCGAGACGATGGCCATACCAACACCGATACCGACTCCAAAAAGTCCCCATCCGAAGGGCAAGAGAAGAAGAACGGAAACGGGGATCCAGAAGACCAGGCCTGCGATTATCAGCACGACCACTTCCGTGTCCGTCAGGCCCCGGAAAACGACCGGCTCTTCAATGAGCCGGTCTGGGATGAAGTCGATTTCTCGACCCTTCATACCGATCTTTTCCATTAGAAAATCACGGTAGCCGCTTGCGTCAGGAGGTAGACCACGAAGACGAGCAGCAAGACGCCCATGCCACCGTGCATGCCCATGTCGCCCCAGGTCTTCTTGCCTTCGCCGATCTCGTTGTAGGTCGCAATCATGTTCTTGGCGACAGCCAGGAACGCGATCGTGCCCAGGATCAGGCCAAGCACGATGGCGATATCAAAGGCATAACCTTTCAACAGGCCGATGTAATCGCCCTGAGCCGGTGCGTTGGTCGGGTTAGCGGTGGCCGGCAGAGCTGCCTGGACCTGAGTGCCGAATGACAGAAATGCCATTGCCGCTGCTGCTTTCATTGCCGTGTACTTCTGCATTGCTTGTTTCATTCTGGATTTCTCCTAGTTTTTGGGGGTGGTGCTTCTCGGGTACTGCTAGGGTTACTGCACTGGTCAGTTGATGATTAGGAAGAGCATCACGAGGAGAACGAAGACCGCTCGCGCCCAAATGAAGATCATTTGTCCGGACTTAATCTCCTCGTTCGCCCAGTTTTCGTAGGCCTGCATGCAGGTCCAGGCGATGAACGTAATCACTGCGACAACGGCAATCATTTGGGCCAAGGTCAGAAGGTTCGCTGCTGTCATCCAGCAAGAAGCGGCACCATTGCAACCAGAGCCATCCTGAAACCATTGATGCTGATCAGGACTCATTGCTTGTGCTCGGTGTAGTTGACGCTGAGCGCGTCGATGGTTGACGGAACCACTGGCTCCATGGGTACTGTCAGGTGGTGCGAAATGCCGTGTTGGATCTTTCGCAAATCACTCAACAGAATCTCGTAGTCGAACTGAGTCCGGTCGGAAGCATTGCTTCGCGCCCTGGCGTTCAGAACCAGCGCTTCAAGAGCCGCTAACTCGGTCTGGATGTTCGAGAGCGCTTCACGCTCCGCCCAGACGTCCGCAGCTGCATTTGCGCTGATGGCAATCAGGCTGGAAAAAAGAATCGTTTTGAAAACTCTCATCGTGATCTCGTAGCTGGTGAGTTCTGATGAGAGCGATTTAATCAGGCACACTTCTAAAAAGGCGGATCAAAAGGTCACAGGTTGGTGACCTTTTAAACGAGGAGGAAACGTGTGGGCACGTTGATCGGGATTGCAGCTATCGTTGGGCTTGTTCTGCTCATTCGGTGGATGGTGAAAGGTGTGAATCCGCCGTCTCAAACGGACATTGCAAAGGCCAGCGCGAAAGGGCATTCAAAGGTGTTTTTGTTCAAAAAAAAGCCCTTCGGAAAGAAGGGCAAGGCTTGCGGAGGTGCGACCAATACTCAGAGGTACTTTTTGAATTTAGAGCTCATCACCATCAAACACAGTCCAAACAAGACAGCGAAAGGTGTGATCATATAGTTCGGGTGAATGGAACTTGGAATGGCCAGGTAGAGAATCCACGCCAGGGCAAGAGTCGGAATCGCGAACTTTTTGGCCCAGTGATAAACGTAGCCAGACTCATTCCCACCACGCCAGCGCCTTAAGTCACGCTGCATCAGTCCGTCACATACGCCAACGACCCCGAAAAGCACAAAAGCCGGCATAGACAACATCAGTACAGCCATCCGAACGAAAAACATGATCAGGATGTATATGGCCGCCATCAGGTACTCATAGTATTCGGCGATCACGCCCTTCATCATCAGAATAATCTGGCCGTCATTGGCGTCAGGTGTTCTGACCGACTGCAGACTGTCCAGCAGGCCAGAATCAACAAACAGGAAGCTGACCACTTTGGTGATGGTCGAGCTTGCGGAATTCACAGCGCCCTCATTCGTCTGGTCCTTCGAGGTCAGCGACTCACTCAGATAGCCGATCTCCTGGAACATCATCTGTTCCGCATTCTTATAGGTAGGCTCATCCTGGAAGAAGCCCATATTGATCCACTCGATGACGATCGACATGAATGCACTGAATAACAGCAAGCCGATGATTTTCAGAATCAAGTCGATGGATTTGCCGACAAAGCCACGTTTCTGGGCGGGATGTTCTGATTTACCTTCAGGCATTCGTCAGTTCCACCATTGCTCGGCTGTGTGATAGTTCCGATCCATTTCCCGGGTCAGAGCCTGTATGTTTTCCGGCATTTCATCGTCATCGTCCTCAACGGGAAGCGGAAAACGAACTTTCCAGAGCTGGCCACCATCCAACAGACAAAATGCCTGCCCCTTTGGCAGCGCCGTAATGTGACCAGGCTCAAGCATCGGGACGCGCAGCATCGAAATTCGGTCCTGAGTGCTTGAGGTGAAATCGACGCTTGAGTCTGTGTCGGACGAGTCGTTCGCACCGGAAACCGTCATGATCTGAGCGATCTCGACCTCGGGCAGCTGATTCGTCAACAACTCGGCCGTGTCTTTTTCCTTCACCCGAAGCATGATCAGATTGTTGAAGTTGCCCTCGACCTGCCTGGCTTTAGCAACATTTCCGAGTCTGGCTTCCAAGTCTTGGCGAGACTGAGAATAAGCGGTGATCTGCATGCCAGAACCGCCTGATTTGTTGACCATCGGCAGAAACTCATCGCCGATAAGATCAGAAAATTCGTCGGCGTGAAGGCAAACCTTGGGAAGTGAATTGGCCTGACCTTCAAGCATTCCGTGTTCGAAACCATGCTTGTAAATATGGCCACAAGTGCTCACCAGGTCGGAGAACATGGAATTCCCAACCGCAGAGGAGACCTCCGTGTCGGTCATTGCATCCAGCCCAACGTAAACAATCCCTCGCTTACGTATGATCTGGGTCCAGTCGAAAATGGGTCTTTCGTCGGTAACGTCGAAGTAATCAGGAGCAAGAAGCTTCCCGATTTTGCCGGTCGTCAGCTTTTCGAGAAGTGGCAGAAGACTGGCGACGAGCTTGTCGAAGTAGGTTTTGTCGTATCGCAATGCAGACAGAAGACCGTGAAGCACCGGATCGCTGACGTGCAATTGTTCAACATACTGCCTCAAGGCCTCTGTTCGCGGATTGGCGTGCTTTGCCAGTCGGGGATTGGCTTTGTACTTCTTCTCGGCTTCACCAGTCATCGCGTTGATGTCCTCGATCCAGCCCTCTTCGCCATTCCTGGGCAGCCACCAGTCCATGTATTCGCAGAACAACGGTTCGATGTCCGTCACGTACCGAAGGATGTTGTTGTAGTCCGGACGCTGGCCCAAGCTAACCAAGGCCCGGGCGACGATGTTAATAAAGCGCCATGCGAACTCTTTAAACGCGGCACTGTTACCCTCGGCCGATAGCTGGCCAGAGATACGACCGGCGATCTCAGTAATTCGCGAAAAATTCCCGACTGCGTTGTAGCGCGCGGAAGAATCTGGAAAGCCAAGGTGGAACATGTAGAAATCGTCTTCCCGCCCTGCCCTTTTGGCTGCCATATACATTCGCGTAAGTAGTCCGGCGTCGGATTTTGGATCCAGTAGGATTACCGGCCCGTCGTTCCTGCGAATGTCCTGCTCGATCAGGATTTCAGCCAGCCGACTCTTTCCGACTCGCGTCGTTCCCAGACAGAGGGTGTGTCCTACCCGCTCTGACATCGCCAGCAATACCTGCTTTTCTTCAAGCTCGACGGCGTGGGTTACGGGATTGCCACCCACGGCCGGGTATGGGCGAACAGGATTCAAAGGGTGATCTTTGCTGGTAAGATCCGCGATCCACTGAAGCTTCGATCCCTCCAGTTTGCGCTCCAGCTCACGCGCGAAATTGTTTATCCGGGACGGACGGATGTACTTGGCTGAGATGGGCGCCATGGTGTCCTTCAAACGCTGAGTATGCGTCTGGGTCCAGCGAAAACCCTGTCCGAGGTAAAGGTGGTTTTTGAAGCAAGGGATCTGGTCAGAAGACATGGCGAAACGCGGCAACCGCCTCAGATTCCGCTGATACTTGATGACGCTGGATCCCTGGTAAAAACGATAGAGTCCAAAGACAACCAGAATGACCGCAGAAGTGTAGGCAACACTGGGAGTCATCATCAGCAATGACGGGGCAGCCAGGCAAATTCCGGCTGCACATACGCTTACTATACCCGAGTAGAATTCAACCGGCGGGCGCAGCAGAGCTTCCAGCGTCTGAGTGGCCATCAGCGCATCACTCCATTCTTATCGACAAAGAACGGGTAATGCCGAAGATTGATGGCTTTTGCCATCTGCTCGCCATTGGTCGCCTGGAGAAGAATTCCCTCACCTGCCACGGACTGCAAATGATTCATTTCATCGACGGTCCCTACATTCACAACCAAACCAATAGCCCGTTTCTCTTTCAGGAATCGTCGGTTTTGTTTGAGCCAGTTAATGGAAACGGAGTCGTATCCGATGATGAACATGGGCCGGCTCAACATGTCATACCGAATCCCAGCGGCCTCTTGAGGACCCACCCTGCCCACAGTCAATGAGGGTGACGAAACAGGAAGATTCGAAACCAGAAACCTTTTGCCACGACGCTCATCCTTCAGTTTCTGCAGTTGCTCTTTAAAATCGGAATCTGAAGGTAGGAATGGTTTTGCGGACTGGCCGCCAAAATCCCCAATGACCTCGAGCTCATAGAATCCCTTGAGCTGCTCGTTCATGGTTCCAGCATGGACCGGAAGAGCAAGTGCTGAGGCCAAGGCAATGCCTATAGCTGCTTTATTCAGATGTTGGCCCATAACTGTATGACTCTCTCTCTGTATGCATTGGCGATTTGTTTGTCTCTCGGGTGCTGGGCCGGCCGGTGATAACAGCCAATGGCCAGCTCCCATGATGAGCATTCCGGTCGTTCGAATTGTTCACGAAGATGTTGAGCCGCTGCCGTGAGATTCAGGTAGGGATCAAAAGCGTCCCAAAGTGAGCGGAACCTTTTTCTGTGCCATCTCCAGTTCATCTGTCCCAAACCGACGTCAAAGTGGTAATCCCCGGCTTTGACCAGGCTGTCTGCAAATCGGAAAGCCGCTTCGCGTGTTTTGAAGAAGTGCGCCTTTCCACGATGATTGATCGTCCAGGGCCAAGGCAGTGTTCGGGTTGCATGCTCAGTTCGAGTTCTGGATTCATTCAGAACTATGGCGAAGAAAAGCTTTGCCGGTACCTTCTGCTCCTGGCTGACCAACTGATACATCGGGGGGATTTGGGAGGCATGAACGTCCCCCCACAAACCAGCTCCGATCAGAAACGCCAAAAGGTATCTCACCGCCCTACCCTCACTCGCCGTATTTGGTGACATCGCCCGACGCGACATTGAAGGTTCGAACCGCAGGGAGGTCGTCGAGATCGACGCCAAACTCTTCAGCCTTCCCAGACTCGAAGTTGAGCGTGACCTTCCGTGATCGAACAATTTCCGGATCGATCTTCATGTGGCGAGCCCACTTGGAAATGGACTCAGCTGAAGCACCTTCGTTGAAAAAGATGTCCAGACGAGAGTTTCGCGACACAGATTTTCTGACTTCGCTGACCAGGTCTTCGCAGTCTTCGAGACAGAAGTCGTTTACGAACAGAGCAACGTGAGTCCTGGTCGCGTTGTATTTCTCATTCCATTCCTGTTCCCAATGAGGGGCATCAATCACGACTGGGTTTTCGCCGAACATGTCCTTCGCGGCTTTCATGCGTTCCACTTCGAAGGCCAATTCCAGCTCCATGCGCCGAGATTCAACCTGCATCCAAATCATTGCGTAACGCTCACGCTCAGCAGGGTCGGCCTCGGAGACGCCAAGGGCGGTGAGTGGATCGAGTCCTGGAGACCAAATACCTCGAGGACCCGACATGATCTGTTTGTACTTGATCCAGTCGGAATCCTTGAGCATCCATTGCTTAGCGAGGGATCGTTCTTCATCCGTCAGTTGCATGCCGGACATCTGATCGAGACTCGATTGCGCCTGAGAGGAAACATTCCCCATCGAGCGCGTGTCTGTAGGTGTCTGAGCTGCAGCAATGTCAGCCGTTACCAGGCTGACCAGAAAAGAAGCCAAGAGGGTTTTTCGAATCATGAATTACCCCTCGCAGTCGACCATGACTTTGGAGACTTCTCGTGGTTCCTTTGATCGGGGCTGACTCAGATCAGCAACCAGAACTGGCTGATCGCAGCCGTCTGCTTTCACCGGTTCCGCTGAAAGATTCGAAATGTAGTAGCCGCTATCTGTTGGAATGAAAACGCCCCGGGCAAAGGTTGTGCTCTCCGAAGCAACTTCAGAAACGTTTTCGACCGGTGGAGCCGTATCCTCAGGCATTTGCTGATCACCAGCGTTGAGATACATACCCCCGCCAACAGCCACAACAAAAAGACCTGCCAATGTGATTGGTTCCATCACTTAACCCTCCACACTCAGGCGTCGAACTTTCGAGCCAGCTTTGAAAACTGCCTCGCCGTTCACAGCACCCTGAAGTTTCCATCCGCGGTAATAGTCACCAACTTTGAGGGGTACCCAACCTCCTGATGAGTCTTGAAGAACCACGTAAGGCTCGACACCCCACATGTCGATGCTGGCAACAGTGGCACCTTCCAGTGTCTGAACTTCTGAAACGGGCTGGGGTGCTGGAGCGGGCACTGTCTTAACGACAGTCCTTGCCGGACGCTCACTGAGGGTTTTGACTTCCTTGCTGACAACATCAATATCGAGTCGGTGCTCATCGAGAATTTTCCGATGATCTCCCAACGTAGTCTTGATACCGCCCAGTTCGTTTTGGATGCTGTCCAGTACGGTGGACATGGCTGCCAGGTCAGAACGGAATTGTTCGATATCGGAGATGCGAGCCGTATTCTCTGAAACCGCAGACTGTGTCTGGGCCAGACTCTCAGAAATCTCGCCGTCCTGAGTCACCAGATCCGAGATTGATTCTTGAAGGCCAAAAACTGTTTGCCGAATCTGACTGTCGCTTTCGAGCTGATTAAAACCAATCACTCCCGCGACACTGAGAGCCAGCAGTGAAACCACCAGAGCTGATCCACCCAGCAATTTTCCACCTCCACCTGCAGTTTTCGGCGCTTTCTTTTTAGAGGTTTTGGCCTTCACGGGGATTAGTTCCGGCTCAATATCTGATTCGCCCTCGGAGCCGACAGCTTCCCTAGACTCAGACACCGGAAGATCCAGATCGAAATTCTCAGGTTCGTCTTCGGATTGTTTGGCGCCAGGATCACGGAGCTCATTAGTCGCAACTCCAGCCTCCTCGAATGCATCATGGCCCTCGTTCAGCGCTACTTGATCCGGACCTTTGTTCTTGGAAGCCGGTGAAATGCTCTGAACGATACCTTTTTGCAGCTTGCTCATGACTTGCCTCCCAACTTTTCAGACAGCTCGAAGGCAACCTTGCGATGAACAGGATCTACGATCAGCTCGAAGGCTTCGCCAGAGAGCGTGTTCAAAGCGCGGTCCAAGGTCATTGGTCCAATAGTGCGATGAATAGCTGGGAGAGGAAGATCCAGGAGCACCTTAGCCTCTTCACTCAGCACAGAGGCATCTGCCAGAACGTAGCCTGAGCGTGCCAGCAGAAATTCGACGGTCTGTCCGACGGAATTGATTGATTGAGGAACCCGAGTGCGAATAACCACCTTCAATGGATTCAACTGATCAACTGGCGGGATGTTTTGAACAAACGAATACCGACCAGTTTGCATCCGCTCCACTTGCTCACGTTCTGCCTGGTCAGAAGGGATGACTGATTCTGCGTATGCTGAGACTGAGAGGCAGCACAGCAAAGCAAGGGGTAAAACTTTCATGGCAAAAACCTCTGAATAGAATTCAGGGGTAGCCTATGGGGTTTCCCTATTCAATTGCGGATTAAAAGGTCACCGGTCGATGACCGTTTATTTTTTCACTCCCAGAATCGAGTAGGAGGGGGAGTTACCTCCCCCGTCCTCTCACACCACCGGGCATACGGTTCCGTACCACGGCGGTTCATGGTTGGCTCGGAAGCCGATTCATCGTATCCAGCAAGCTTACCAGAGACAGACCGTTGAACACCCTCTTGGGCAGCGCCGTATTCATGTGAGAGGCGCCACTGTTCCACCAAGGCCCACGACCATTCGTGGCACCCATCCAGGCCCTCGGTGCTGGCAGACCCAACCGCATTAGACAGCGTGCCCGCGTGCGGGGCCGTTTCCATTGCTGCCACAAGATCAAGCGGAGCCGTCGGCGTATCCAGCCATCCAGCGCTGCCACCGGGCGCTTCGAGGCGGTGAGGCGATAGTAATTCGCCCAGCCCCGTAGGACCGGGTTCAGCTTCTGGATAGTCGTCGTCAGCGACTGCCCGCGAGATCGCTTAAGCAGCGGACGCAGCTTGGTCATGAAGGCCTTCAGGCTCTTCGGTGCAACCCTCAACCGTACCTGCCTTTTATGCCAGCTTACGCTGTACCCCAGGAAGCTCCGACGCCATGGGCGATCCACAGCACTTTTGTCTGTGTTCACGGTTAGGCGCAGGCGCGTTGCCAGGAACTGGGTCATGCTGGCCATCACCCGGTCACCGGCTCTTTTACTGCGAACGTAGATATTACAGTCGTCCGCGTAGCGGCAGAACCGGTGTCCCCGCTGCTCCAGCTCCCGGTCCAGTTCGGTCAGAAGCACGTTGGAGAGCAAGGGTGAGAGAGGGCCACCTTGCGGCGTCCCTTCCCTTCTCGGGCTGACCAGCCCACCTTCGAGCATGCCGGCTCGCAGGTACCGTCGGATCAGAGTGAGTATCCGTCGGTCGGTGATGCGACGGGCCAGCAGGCCCATCAGCACATCGTGGTTGACCCGGTCAAAGAACTGGGCCAAATCCAGATCGACCACCCAACGATGGCCGTCGTTGATATGCCGTTGCATCGCCTTGACCGCCTGATGAGCACTCCGGCCGGGGCGGAACCCGTAGCTGTGGTCCGAGAAGGTCGGCTCCAGCATCGGGCTCAGCGTTTGGTGTAGTGCCTGTTGAATCAAGCGATCCTGTACCGTCGGAATACCCAGCACCCGTTCGCCGCCTTGCGGCTTGGGAATACTGACCCTGCGTACCGGCTGAGGGTAGTAGTCTCCGGCCAACAGCCGCTCGCGCAGCGTTGGCCAATGCTGTTGCAGGTGGCCCTTCAGGGCAGTGACCGGCATCTGATCGACGCCGGCGGCGCCCCTGTTGGACACCACCCGCTGATACGCATGCATCAGGTTCGGGCGCTCAAGCACCTGTTCCATCAGCGTATTCGGCTCCGCGTTCGTCCACGAGTGAGCCCCCGCGCCTGCCTCGACACGGGCTTCAGTCTCTGCCGGATACTGTCCGGCGCCTCCCTGAATACCCTGACCCATTCGGGTCGCTTCTGTCTTCATAAGCACATCACGAGAACTCATCGCCTACTAACGGCTAACCATGTTCGGCCCTTCAGTACGCGGTGACGCATCTACTATGGCCTCTGCTGAGTTCTGGCGCCCCATCCCCACCCCTCACGGGGCAGGTAGCACAGTGGCAGAGAGCCAGACTTCCCAGGGTAAGACGCGTGACCTTCACACTTATGCCTGCCGCATTTACGTCCACACCGTCCGTGCAAGTATGGGGCTTTGACGATCGTTGCCGTCTCACCCGGTGTGACCGCCTCCTATGCGATTCCTGTTCGTCAGGCCAGTGCTTTGCCTGCGGCTTCCTTCAGATTCCACCTCGCGGTGGACACCCTTGCCGTCCGGCTAGTGGTTCCCCTTGCCGGGTCCACAGGGGACTTACACCCCCAAGTCATCCGGTCAGCACCACCTGGACCGGAACAGCGCCGTCGAGGCGCTACGCGCCATGCCTGGCGCACAACGAAAAAAGCACCCAATTCAGGGTGCTTTGCTGTATTCGAGGCCGGGTATAGCGAAACCCGATTTTGAGACTGATCCGGAAATGGGGCGGTGGGATCGTTGTTCCCCCAATATTTTCGTGCGTGCTTGTAGCGATCGCACGGCATGGCTAAAAACCACACAAAAGCCACTCGTCTGGCGTCCTATCATCACTGCAAGATTTGCTTGCCGGCTAACCGAGTAATTAACACCGATGAGGCTAGGCCGTGAACGCTAACCCGAATACCCTGAAAATCATCCAAGACATTCGGGATAGCGAATGCGGCCCAAGGTTGGCAAAGAGGGATCTTTACCTGGTCAGCTCACAGTTTCTGAATTGAGGAGTAGAGATTAGCAAAGGGGAAAACTTTGCAGCTGAGCCCGGGGGCTTGGTGATTCTTGAATTCTTGCAGGTCGCCGAAAGTTTCGCAACTAGAACTCTGCCGCCCTTAAATCGACCAGTTCTGATTCTGATTGCTCAATCGCATCAATAAAGCCTTTCAAGAGTCGGAGGTTTGCATTCAGGTAAATCAATTCCTCTTCGATGTCCTTGAGATGTAACACCTGATTGGGATCGAAAACTTTGAGGTAGTCCACCACGGTCTCGGCATGAAGACGGACATATTTTCGGTCTCGCTTGGATGAACGAAAGCGCCAGAAAAATTTGGTAGTGGTTCCATCGGATCTACCAGCAATAGTCAGCTCGAAATCCTCTCCAAAATTTGAAATCAAATCGTCCCGGAGTTCTGCTGCCCTGGCCTCGAGCCGCTCGCGAAATCGTTCGATATCCTTGCGGTACAAGTTTCGCCTCGCGCCCTCATTATCCTTAAAAGGTATTAGTAAATTTATATTTAAAGGGATGGTCACCGAAATTCCTCTCCTGATCCAAGCCGGGATAACCGGTTCTGATCCAGCACTGTTGCTGGTTTTGATCCAACTTTCGGCCGGTTCTGATCCATGCGTGAAACAAAAAAAGGGTGCCGCCTTGGGCACCCAATGATGTCGCCAAACACTCCCAGGGCAATCAGGCTTCTGTTTCCGCTTCTGCTTCGGCTTTTGCCAGCACGCTGTCCAGCTTAGACTCCAGGTCTGCATTTACCTGCTTCGACGAACCAGCCTTTTTGTCTGATTTTGAAAGATCGGCGCCCAGGGTGTTCAGTCGTGTTTGGGGGAGAGATGGAGCGTTTGGCGATCTGGTCGTTCCTTCCAAATAACCCTGCTCCAATTCACCCATAAGCTCTTTTGCTTTCTGGGCTCGCTGATTGTTGGCCGCCATATCGTCGCGGCTGACCCCGGTGTGTCGATACTTGTAAACCAAATGCAGAACTCCTCTGACACGCTTCTCTACGCGAGCCAAAGTCTGAAACTTGGTTTTTGTTTCAATAAGGCCGATGTGACTAGCCAGCAAAATCTTCAGGACAATCTGATCCACCTTTAAGAGCTGGTAGACAAGCTGGAAACCGAGACGTGAAGCAAACCGGACAGGAACTACCACAGGATTTTTCGAGGCCACATTTGGAAGCCTCATCGCAGATGGGACGTTTTCCTTGATGAAGTCTTCGATGTCAGCCAATTCAGCATCGAGGTCCTCAGACAAGTGCTCAATCCCCTCTTCAATTTGAGCAAAGTGGAAGTCTGCATAGGGATCGTCTTCCCGTATCGCCTGCTCGAGCGAACGCACTCGTGAACAAAAACCCGGAAGCCCAAGAATTCCATGCTTCTTTTCCGTCTTTTCCCGACCTTGCCAAAGCCTTAGTGCAGGCCGTGTTGCCAATTCGATCTCAATGTCCTGAGTAGGAGCAATTGATGCCATTTTTGATGATTTGTCGGTCATTATGTGCTCCTTAGAACGCGACTTGTAGATTTCGAGTTTGAACTGGAATCGAGCCGTTGTTCTTTGACTGATTCATGACCTGCTCAATCTCTTTGATCTCGCGATAGATCATCGACAAAGGCAGGTCCGTGCGACGTGATACCTCAAGCAGGCGGCGACGAATATCGGTAACCTCAATAAGGTTGAGCCATTCTTCATAGATCCGGCACTGCTCATCATGTGTTGGCACTACCAGTCGTCCACGAACAGTTGGAATACCCAGGATCCGCTTTCTGGTCGACACGTGGGTTGTCCGCATCCCGAAGAATTCCTTCATCAGATTAAGACACGCCCCACGCATCAACATCTCATCAATCATTGCATACTGTTCTGATTCAGAAGCCTCTACTTCTAACAGCTTTGAAATCCTGGCTGCATTGATAGGAAACCAATCCTCCAGGGATTTCCCCATTGCACAGTAATTAGAGGCAACGCGTGTTATTTGGTCAGGTTTGAGGGATTCGAGAATTCTCAGGGACTCGATGGACAACCCAAAGTCTTCAACGGAGTCGAATATGCCAGCTCTGGCATTGCCTAAGGTCTTTACTAGCAGTGCTGAGATGAATTGGGCGCTTTCGTATCGGAAGTTTTCGCAGGCTGACACAGCTTATTCTCCTTGCTGAACCTGATTTAAAGCCTGAGGCCCTTTGAGGTGCCTCTGTGCGGTACAACCCAGTCCGTACAATCCCTGCCCGTCCTGCGCCCGCTCGTGTCTGTAAACACTTTGGCTGTCTGAAATTTCAGACAATGATTTACAAAATGTAACCTGCTGTCAAATTTTTAGTCAGTAATTAGTGCAAAAAAATTTATTTTGTCTGTTTTTTCAGACGTGCTCCTGTATGCTGTAGTCATATGACTACGATCCAAGTGAATGACGAATAACTGGTTAATCATCCATGGGCTCTCGCGCTCGAACGCGGCTTACACCGAGACTACTAAGGCTGATACGTGGAAAAGCTCCCGATACTTACTGATGCTGCTGAAGCGATAATGTTTTACGAAGCAAATCCTTCTACCTGGTCCAGCAATCTTATGAAGGCATGGATTGTGAGGCACCTCGTTGAAGACGGCTATGCGAATGCTGATATCAGGGATGCACTTAAAATTAGGAAGAAGTACGTAGTCACCCATCTTATTCGTGTAGGGAAATCCTTATCACTAGAAGAGTTCGATCTGTGGGCCCAATACCCTGCAACCATCACTTTTGGTCATATGCGCGCAATAGCTTCACTGCCCTACCCTACCCGAGGTGATCTGTTACGACTTTTACTCAAAACCAAGACTACGGTCTCGCAGCTTGAGACAATTGCCCGCGGAAAGAAGCTCGACAATGAAACGGACATTCGCAAGCTTGAGAGAGACATCTCAGATCATACTGGCCAGCCAACCAGAATCCGGTTCAACCACAGAAAAAAATCGGGATCGATAACAGTCGATTTCTTCAGCTTAGATGAATTTGATTTTCTGTGTGAGAAGCTTGGCTACAAGCCCGCTGACGACTTTTAAGTTTCCATCAGGTCTGATAATTACCCTAAGGCCTCTTCGAACTGACCCTTCATATTCGCATTCCTTAATCACAATACATCCTGCACCAGGCGTTTCTTCAGCTGACCAAATCCCAGAATCAAGGGGGTTACCCGCCACGGGTAACTTTGGAATCTGAGGGGTTACCCGCCACGGGTAACTCTGGAATCTGAGGGGTTACCCGCCACGGGTAACTCTGGAATCTGAAGGGTTACCCGCCACGGGCAACTCTGGAATCTGAAGGGTTACCCGCCACGGGTAACTTTGGAATCTGAAGGGTTACCCGCCACGGGTAACTTTGGAATCTGGAGGGTTACCCGCCACGGGTAACTTTGGAATCTGAGGGGTTACCCGCCACGGGTAACTGCAAGCAAGGCGCCTTGCCAAAAAAAAGGGCAGCAACCTGCCGCCCTTTCCTATTACCAGTTTTTATCAAGATTCATTCATTTTGAACTTCTTCTTGAGGAGTTCAACAGCGGCTTCGATATCAGATTCTGAAAGACCCTCAATTTGAATCTTGCAGACACCGTCACTCGAAACAGTGCGCTTCAGGACCTTTTTACCATCCTTACTCGAATAAACTTTTGGAGGAATTGAAGTAGATGGTGTTGAAGGGGCTCTTACCGCACTTTTCAGTGACGCAACAACCTGATCATAGTTAAGTAATTCTCGCCCTTCTTTAAGCGATTCTTTGCGATCTGCTAGTAGTTCCTCTGCCCTGGCGAAAAGCTTTTCAGGGTTCTTTTTCTTAAGCTTCGAAATGATCTCGCCATAGCTCTGCGCCATGTCACTTGGAGCCGGCAGGATTCGAACAAAGATCTCCTCAAGTTCACAAAGCAATTTGTAGCGTGAAGAAGTTGACTGGGAAAAACCTTTGGCCTTGCTTAGTTCATTCCAGCTCCGATATTCACCGAGTTCGATCAAACGCTCATAGGCCTGAGCCTTTTCGAAGAAAGACACATCTTTGCTGTCATTCTCAAGGAGGCTCAAAGCTCTGACGTCTACTGTCGGTACGTCACCCACAAACGTTTTGAAATTAACTCCGGCAATACGACATGCGGCCCTGCGTCGCGAACCATAAAGAAGCTCAAATCTTCCATCTGATTTTGGGCGAACCATTCCTGGATATTGGTTGCCACCACCAGACCGAATTGTCGGCAAAATATCCGACAGAGAAATTTCATCCAGGAATTCCTGCTTCCGCTCATTTTCAGGGGAAACGTCAATAAGTGAAGGATCAATGTCCTGAAGCTCGAAACTGACACTCTCTTTACTGACAGGCATATCAAGAACAACTGAGCTACCTTTCGCGCTCGCTCCAGCCAGTGCTGCCTTCAGTTTTTCGTTGACCGATTCATACTCGCTTTCAAGATTCGCAACCTGCTGCTCTAGCTCTTCAGTATAGGTAATCTTCCTGACAGGTTCGTTGCCGAAGGATTTTAGAGCCGGACTTCTTGAACCTTCAAAGTATTTCTCATCGGCTGAATCAGTAGCCTCAGCATCATCGTCAAGAATCGATAGTTTTGAAGCACCATATTTGTCTTTGTTAGCCATTTTCTTTCAGCTCCTATTCCGCGTGTCCGGCATCACGAATTTCCTTCCTTGCATCACCAGCCTTCGCAACAATCTCGTCGATCTTATCCAGGTGTGAACCTCTCATTGCGTCTCCGAAAACGGTTTCTGCAAGAGCATCATGCATTTCAGCGAAAAGTCGATCATACATTTCAATCGTGGATTTAAGCTTCTTCCGATTATCTGCATCTGAGGGATTTTTTTCATAGATCGAGTATGTGGATGCGTTCGCTTTTCCTATTTCATCCGACGCATGTGCTTCAGCCGTCAGAACATCGCCACGTTCAACAGTGAATACTTTTCTGATGATCTGGCCAAAAAATTGCGCATACGAGGATCCGCTGAACTTTGTGATGAAGTAGCGAAGGTCGGGGATGTGGGGTGCTACTCCCATATCAATATAAGAGCGTGCCGTATCCGAGATCAGTTTCGAGAATTGCAACGTCGAAGCGAAGTCCAGCAAAGCAGCAGGTGTAGGCACAAAAACAACGTCACAAGCGCTTACCACATTCAACGTTGTCATATTAAGCGAGGGCGTACCGTCGATAATGATGAAGTCATAGTCTTCGCCGACTTCACGCAGGCCGTCCCTTAGCTTTGCTATAAATTCAGTTTTAGGCTTACTGCTGTTTTCCATCAGCTGGGGAAGAAGCAGGTCGATCGCCAGGTTTTCCAAGCAAGAAGGGATGATGTCAATGTTGTCCCAATACGTTTTCTGAATAGCGTACTTTAGGTTCTTGGACGACCCCCTTGGATGACCAGCCTCACGAAGGGCTTGATCATCTTCAAGAATGAAAGGGGCGAAGGTGTTCTCATACTTGATGTCGTAGTCTGGACGCTTGCCAAAATAGAAGGACAGCGAGCCCTGGGGATCAGTATCAAGCACAAGGCATCTATAGCCACGCATCGCCAGGTATTGCGAAAAAAGATGACACGTCGTAGTTTTGTGACTGCCACCCTTAAGGTTTAGAACACCGCAGATGGCCGCCGGCAATTTCGCAGGCTTCGAAGGTGCCGTTCCAAGAACTCTCTGCATATGATTGATGTGATTGACGGTATAGCCAGCCCGCACCTTCTTGGCAGTGTCGGTACGATACTCAGGAGGGGGAAGGCGGCCATCTTGCTCAGCTGCGTACAAGGTGCCTGTGCTAATCCCAACCATCTCTGCAGCCTGAGTTGTGCCGTATCGACGTTGCTGAATGCGAGAATCTACCTCTGAGGTCTCAACCCACTCAGGATCGTACTTATCTTTTTGTGCATCCTTCACAAGCTCAGGCATCTGGTCCATAACGCTGAAACCGCGCTTGACCACCTTATGCATCTTTGAAATTGCGGCCTTTAGCTTGTCAAAGCGTGATTCATCTTCGATGGCCATGTGAATTCCCTCTAATTTGCTAGTTGACATCGGTACGATTGCTAGGATAATCACTGCTAATGTTACCAATTGCACGAGAAAAAGCTATTTTCGTATCAATGAGTATGATTTTTCTTGATTCGGTGCAAAAGGTGAAGATTTTGGTAGGCTTGATAACAATGGTCTAATAATCGTTTAAGCTGATGCCAAAACAGAGATTGAGGCTATCCCAGCAGGATGATTGGACGGGCAAAATGGCAGTGAACGCTAACAAAGTTGAGAACAACGTTCAGCTCGCACTGGATTTGTTTGGCCTCGACCCCCTCGTTGACCGGGATTTTACTCACACTCTCTCACTGTACGACGTTGTCGGAAAGTACATCTACGACAGGCGGAGCAAAATTCTAACCGGAGTAACGTCCGCGGCAGACGCTAAATTTCATCGCAAGATCATTCATGGTAACTCAGAGGTTACGGCAACAATCACGGCCGCTAACATCGAACGGACTGGAAAGAATGGTGAAAAGGAAAGCGTATTCGCATTCCCTGGAACTCGTGAACAGGCGATTGAGGATGTGCTAAGAAAGCTCGCCACCGAGAGAAGAGCAGAAACCTACGAGACCCAGCTGCCCAACAAGAAAAAGAAATTTCATCTGATTGGGCTCCAGTTCTCCCTGTACGAAATTCACCAAGAACTGGAAAGACAAGGGAAGGGCTATAACTACGTTGAGATCAGGGAAGGACTCGAGATTCTCTCCAAAGCGGGGCTGAGTTTCGTATCTGAAGATGGAAGCACTCTCGCAAACGCAAACTTTTTCCCGGTTCTGTTTTTCGCCGATGCACCGAAGAAAGGTGATGCCCAAGCTTTTATCTGCTTTCATCCCCTTGTTACGGATCTCATCACCAACACCAAATATCGCAGGTCAAAATACAGCAAACTCTTTGAATTCCAGAGTCAGCGCGCACGACTGTTTTACGATCGGTTATGTTGCAGCTGGATCCAAGCCGGACCAGGAAGGCCCTACAACATATTACTGACCACCCTAATTGCTGCGTGGAAAGATCCGGCAAATCGCCTCGCCAAAGATAAGGAAATCATTGTTGAAGCGCTCAACGAGTTGGTTGAGCGAGACATCATAGAAAAGTACGAGGCGGAGCCTAAGAAAAATAAAGGGAAGATCTACGATTGGTTGTTCACATTGCATGCGAGCAACTCGTTTGCCAAGCAGCAGGCCGCTGCCCAGAAGGTGTTCAACCAGATCACGGCTAAAGCTGAGGGCCGTGCACTGATGTCAGACGAAGGTCAATCGCAAGACAACGAACATGACAACAGCGACGGCAAGTCATCACAGATCCCTTTTTAAGGTCTGGCCAGAATTTTATCCCTGAAACCCCACCAAATAATTTTCTGCGCTCTGAAAAAATCCCCCAAACCACACCAATTTTTATCGGCTCCCCCCGAAACATTGTCAATAAAAGCCTTTTTTGAGCAAAAAATTGACAAATTTGACCAGAAAAAAGCTCATCGATCTCTAAATCGTCAAAGAACTAGCTAATTGCCAGATCTTGCTACGATCTTTCGATGCAAAGAAGGGGAGGCGAGTGCCAGCGATCAGACTGCTATCCAGCAACGTCTAAACCTCGCAAAACAGCTTCATAGCACTGTTTTATAAGTTTTTTTACGACAGCAAAGTTAAATTTGCTTGAGCCCATACGCCAAAGACTACAAAAAATCCCTTAAACCACACCAATAATTATGTTCACCAACGTTTGTCATTTTTTAGTGAGTGATCAGCTGGGACGCTGAACACCAGCAGACCAAGAGGGAAGGGCAGGGCGGTCCAGCGCAGGGAAGGCAAAGAGGGGCAGGGGACTTGAACAAACACTGCATCACTGGTCGTTAGCGCGAGCAAGCGGTTACTAACCACAGAAACAGTCAACAAAACTAAGTTCAGGGAAATTTCACATTAGTGAGGTTTGTGGGATCTTTTCCTAAGGTTAATGGGACAGTCGATGAAATGGGCTATATTTTTACTGAGGTTTATCGGATAATAACGCCATAGGTCACTGATTCTGTGGATATTTCTTTGGACAAGCTGTTAATATCCTGTGGAAGAAATGGGGATATGTGGTTTATGGGATTATTTGAATGAGGTTTGTGGGATTATTTCAGCTTGGTTAATCGGACCGTATGAGCGTGGTTAATCGGATTACTCACAAGAGCTCAATCCCTGCCAGTAAAGGCTTCAAAGCCTATTAACCCTTCAAGCCTACAGTTTTTACCCCGTTATTAATCCGTCTTTAAAAATAATAATCAGAAATTGCCTGCTGCAATTTTTCATTAAAGCTGAAAGGCACTGTGAGGTGGACCCAGTCAGTTGGACAACCTGATGGTGTCCCTAAGCTATGATCCGGTTGTTTCCCTGGCTCAGGCTGCCAAGGATATGGATTGCCCGTAGTACACCTCATCGGGCGTTTGGTAATCAAGGGTTTGGTG
>Ga0208013_1000129_pt1 | contig 54209 bp, 63 predicted proteins | sample 16_taG_FD_184091 | JGI IMG/M metagenome (GOLD analysis project Ga0208013, IMG submission 184091) | Marine viral communities from the Subarctic Pacific Ocean - 16_ETSP_OMZ_AT15313 metaG (SPAdes) (version 2) | ecosystem: Environmental > Aquatic > Marine > Oceanic | place: Pacific Ocean | collected...
AAAAAAGGGCGGCTATAAACTTATGAAACATACTGGTAAGTTTAAACCACATAAAGGAGCTACTTTAAAAGCAACCTTTCCTGTACAGAAAGAACATAAGGGGTAGTATAGATGGCTAGAAAAAATAGAAAGAAAAAAACCAGAACTCAAAAAATGAGTGGCGGTTCTATGTTAAATCCCCCTGAAAGACAAGAATATGTTTTAGGTTCTGTGGTTAAAGGTCTTTCAAAAGGAGCTACAGCTTTAATTAAAAAAGTAACAAAAAGCTTACCGAAAAAAGAAGTAGATAGAGTTATAAAACAAGCTGAAGATAAAATTAAACGTGAAGCTGCTGTTACTCCTGAACGAAGAGCAAATCGTATTATGCTAGGAGATGAAGACCCCGGAGGATATACAGGTCAAAGAGGTATAGATATAGAATATGCTGAACATCTATTAACAGAAGATAAAGGGCGTGGTTTACCTGAAGAAACAATTCTTTTTAATATTAAAGAATTACATAAAATAAGAGACGAATTTAATGATTTAGATCAATATAATATATATTTAGATGAACTTGTTGAACAAAAACAAAACTTTGAAAATTCGTTTGCAGATGCTCAATTTAAAAGACAACAAGAAGGAGAAGCAGCCGCAGAGACAGCCGCATATAAAGAGTTTGAACCTGATGATATAGATCCTGACGATTTACCTCCACCAACGGGGCCAATGGCAGAAGGCTTTGATGATACTCCAACTGGACGGTGGGAAGGCGAAATGGTTGGTGATCCTCCAACATTTATGAAAACTAGTGGAAGAGAACCAAGACAAGCCGGAGGCTCAATGCTAGTACCTCCAGAAATGGAAGGCGCACCAGTAGACACATACCCGAATATACCGCCAGAAGAAATGGCAGAAGTAAAAGCTTCACAACTTCCAGATGAAGAAATGGAAAGTGATTATGTAGATTTCGTAATGAATGAAGCTTTAGAACAAGAAGAACAAATGTATTTAATGAATGCTTTGGAGGCAGACCCACAACTTAGTATGATTTTTGACAAAGTTGTAGATACTGCTTCTGAGTTTTCTGGAGCCGGAGAAGTAAGCGGCCCCGGAGATGGTGTCTCAGATTCAATACCCGCCAGATTATCTGACGGTGAATTTGTGATGACCAAAAAGGCCACTGATCAAATAGGTGCAGACAATCTCCAAGTTATGATGGATGACGCTGAACGTGCTTATGACGGTGGTTTAATGAGAAAAGACGAGGAAGATGATTATAGAAGCAACATAAATAAAACTATGCTGTCTGCTAATCAAATGCCTAGTCTTAATGTTAGACAACGATAACGGCTACCTTGAAGTAAAAGCACCATTCTGAATTATCTGTACAAATAATTCATTATAATGGCTACCTTTTAAAACTTACAAGCCCCGTGGAGGAAGTATTATGGCTGAAACACAAACTAATCCTGTGGAGGAAAAAGCACCTAATCCTTATAATGCAAAGAAAAGTTGGCACACTCCCGACAGACCAAGAACGGAAAATGCTGATGGTTTATTCTACGCACCATCTCAAGAACAACAGGCTACGCCTTCAGAAGATTCTGAAACGCCCCCTGCTAAAAATTCTAAAGATGTTAATTATAAGAAAAGGTATGATGATCTAAAGAAACATTACGATAGTAGACTTTCTGAGTTTAAACAAAGAGAGACAGAACTTCTTGCGGAGGCAGCAGAAAAAGCTCCTGCGTATCAAGCTCCAAAAACTTTGGAAGAACTTGAAAGGTTTAAAGCGCAGAATCCAGACCTGTATGAAACTGTTGAAACTGTGGCTCATTTACAAAGTGAAAACCAAACTGAACAACTGCGACAGCAATTATCAGCTTTGCAAGACCGTGAAACTGATATTTTAAAACGTGAAGCTGAAACAGTTCTAAGAGAGCGTCACCCCGATTTTGAAGATATAAGGGGCGATGAAGCTTTTCATGAATGGGCTAAAGAGCAACCAGAAGATATACAAAGATGGGTTTATGCAAATAATAGTGATGCGACTTTAGCTAGTCGTGCTATAGACCTTTACAAAATGGAAAAGGGCATGGCTCAGTCACCACAAAAGAGGCAGTCCAAAAGAAAGGAAAGAGGCTCTGCTGCTGATATGGTGTCTACAAAAACAACAGCGGTGGATGCGAAAGCTCCTAAAATTTGGACAGAAAAAGAAATTGCTAAGATGTCTATTGATCAATTTGACAGATATGAAGATGAAATCAAATTGGCTTTATCAGAAGGGAGAATAGCAAAATAAGTTTTATGAGGAGATATTATAATGGCTTATAACCAATCTGACCAATATTTTGAACCGAGTACGGATACCAATGCTAACTTTGGTAACTCCGTAAGTGGTCAAAATAATTCGTTTTTCTTACCTTCTGTCTATTCCAAGACAGTTCTGAATTTTTTCAGAAAATCATCTGTAGCGGAAGCAATTACCAATACAGATTATGCAGGTGAGATTGCAAATTTTGGTGATTCTGTAAAGATCATCAAAGAACCCGAAATCACTGTTTATCAGTATGAAAGAGGGGCAGACGTAACAGCGACTAAGTTGACAGACCAAGAACTAACTTTGGTTGTTGATACAGCAAACGCATTTAAATTCATCGTAGATGACATTGAAACTAATATGTCTCACGTTAATTTTCGTGACGTTGCTGCATCATCCGCAGCTTATTCACTAAAGGATGCCTTTGACGAGGGTGTTATTGCAGCAATGTTCTCAGGAGTATCTGCATCTAGCCCAAATCACGTTCTAGGTTCTGACAGCGCAACTGACCTTGCAGCCGGAACTTTTGACGGTACTGGTAATCTTGACATTGGCTTTGGTACATCTGAACATGATCCTATTGATGTGCTTTCACATATGGCACGTTTATTGGATGAGCAGAATGTACCAGAAGAAGGACGTTGGTTTCTAGCGAATCCAGAGTTCTATGAAGTACTTGTTCAAAGTTCTTCTAAGCTTCTGTCTGTTGATTACAATGCAGGACAGGGTTCAATCCGTAACGGCTTAGTATCATCTGGAAAGTTACGTGGCTTTGATATGTACAAGACCAACAATATTGCATCTACTTCAAATGCAGCAGGTAAATGTATTGCAGGTCATATGTCATCTACAGCAACGGCACAGACCATTACGAATACTGAAGTCATTCGTGATCCTGATAGCTTTGGCGATATAGTACGAGGACTCCATGTTTATGGTTCTAAAGTACTACGCAGCGAAGCATTAGTTTCCGCGTTCTACGGTATTGACTAGTAAGTTTAGGTTGGGGGGCTGTAAAAAGCCCTCCTTCCTTTTTATTTAAGGAGTAAGAAATGCCACAATTAGGAAGCGAAAGAACTCCTATAATTATGTCTAAAAAGAAAACAGGCAGGACTCTTGGACTTATGGGGCGTTGGTATACAAAAGAAAACAGAGAAAAGTATGCCGAAGGTTACAAAAGAATTTATGGCGATAAGAAAAAAACAACAACCTCTAGAGACTCTGAATAATTATGGCTACAACATTCTTACAATTAACAAACGAATTGCTACGTGAGTTGAATGAAGTTGTATTAACTTCTTCAACTTTTTCTAGTGCTGTAGGAATACAGCAACACGCTAAAGACTGTATTAATAGATCATACTTAGATATATCAAATGAAGAACCGCAATGGCCTTTTCTAGCTGCCGCTGAAAGTGGAGCTACTGATCCTATGTATGGTAATGTTTCTGTAGATACTGTAGCAGCAACAAGATGGTATGAGTTAAAAGCTTCTAGTTCATCTGTTGCAGACGATTATGGTTCTATAGATTGGAATAATTTTTATTTAACAACAGTAGGAGTAAGCGGTGAATCGGCTCCTTATGTTTCTAAAAATTTAAGATTCTTAACTACAGAACAATGGAAAGACTTTAGACGAACAGAAGAAAACGCAGATGACGCTGATCAAGCTACAGGCGGTGAGCCTCGCTTTGTTATTAGAAGTCCTGATGCAAGAAAATTTGGTTTAAGCCCTATACCAGATCAAGTATATAAAGTTTGGTTTTTTGCTTACAACCTACCCACACAACTATCTGCACATGACGATGCAATAGTTTTTCCTGATTTATACAAAACAGTAATATTATCTAAAGCAAGATATTACACACATCAATTTAAAGACAACCCTCAAATGGCTGCTTTTGCTCTGGAAGATTTTAAAAAGGGATTAAAAAGCATGAGGGAAAATTTACTAGGGACTGTTCCAACTTATATGTCTGATGACAGAATTAGGTTTGATTAACTATGCAAGCATTTGGTTTATCTTGTCAAGGGGGTTTAAACACTAATCTCAACCAGTTTCAAATGTTACAACAACCCGGATTTGCTACAGAGTTAGAAAACTTTGAAGTTGATCCTGATGGTGGTTACAGAAGAATAAATGGTTACACACTTTACGGTGGGGGTAGTGCAGCAAGACCTAACAGCTCTAATGCTATATTAGGGCTTTTTGTTTATGGCGATGGCGTAATTGCTTGTTCAGGGACTAATATTTATTTTAGTTTAGATGGAACAAGTTGGTTACAAATAAATCGTTCAAGCGTAAGTGGTTCAGGAGATAATTACTCTACATTTACAGGAAGAAGCACAGCGGCTAGAACAAGCCAAGCACAAGCTTCTTTTGCTTTGTTTGAAGGGTCTAGTACTTATGGTGAAGTAGTAATTACCGATAAAGGTTCTGGTGTAAAACCTGCTTTATTTAAAATGACAGGTACAGGAGCTTTAACAGATAGAACTTTCTTTTATGAAGAAATTACAGTTAGCGGTACGCACTATCCAAAATTTTGTACTATTCACGATAAACACTTAGTAGTTGCCGGAGCAGCTACCGCACTTAATACAATATTTTATAGCGGCACAAGTGACATAAATGATTTTACTTCAAGCGGCTCTGGAAGTATTGTACTAGATGATCAGGTAGTAGGAATAAAAAGTTTCCGTGGTGATTTAATTATATTCTGTAAAAATAGTATTTATAAATTATCAGACATAAATATTTCTGCTTCTATAGCTGTAACACCTATTACACAAAACGTAGGTTGTTTGGATGGACATAGTATTCAAGAAATAGGAGGCGATCTTTTATTTTTAAGCCCCGATGGATTTCGTTTAGTTGCAGGTACAGCACGTATTGGTGACGTAGAGTTAAGCTCTGTATCTAGAAACATACAATCTATAGTATCAAAAATAGCAGCTTCTATAGATACATTTACTATTAGTAGTGCAGTATTAAGAAGTAAATCTCAATACAGATTATTTTATAGTGCAAGTTCAGGTTCTACATCTACATCAAAAGGTTTGATAGGTACAATAACTCCTAATGGGTTTGAATGGTCTGAAACAATAGGCATTCAAGCACATGGATTTACATCAGGTTTTAATAACGATAGTGTAGAAAAAATATATCATGGTGATAAAGATGGATATGTTTATAACCATAACACAGGAAATGATTTTAATCCGGCAGGAACACAAACAAATATAGATGCTAGATATAAAACACCTAACTTAGATTTTGGAGATGCAGGTACACTTAAAACATTACATTATACAAAAATATCTTTTACACCTGAAGGTACAATAGAACCTACATTAAAGATAACATATGATTTTGATGATACGAATAGACCACAGCCTCCAAATTATGAACTAGATTCAATACCAACTCCCGCAGTATTTGGTTCAGGAACTTTTAATACATCAGTATTTGGAGCTTCTCAAGACCCTATGGCAAGACAAGCAGTACAGGGAAGTGGACACAATATAGCCTTTAAAATATTTAGTCAAGATACTAAAGCACCTTATTCAATAAATGGTTTTTATGTAGATTATAGACCATCCGGTAGGAGATAGCAATGGGTACAAGTTATGTAAGACAAAGCTCAATGGCAGATGGAGATACGATAACTGCTGCTTTATTTAATGATGAATTTAATAGACTTCTAACTGCTTTTTCATATGCTTCTAGTAGTACTACAGGTCATCAACACGATGGTACAGCCGCAGAAGGCGGTAATATACATACAATAGGTGATCAAGATTTTTTAAATAAAATTGTAGCTGATAGCACAAACAACCGTTGGGGTTTCTTTGTAGAAGTTTCTAGCTCTGCTGTAGAACAAATTCGTATTCAAGACGGAGCTATCGTACCTGTTACAGATAATGATATTGATTTAGGCACAAGCTCCTTAGAATTTAAAGATGCTTACTTTGATGGCACAGTAACAACAGATGCTCTGGTTGCAGATACAGCAGATATTAATGGTGGCTCAGTAGATGGAGCAACGCTAGGAACAAATAGTGCAATTACTCAAGCAGTTATAGATAATGTAAATATAAATGGTACAACAATAGGACATACAGATGATACTGATTTAATTACACTTGCTGATGGTGTTGTAACAATAGCGGGTGAACTAGACGCAACTACTTTAGATATTTCAGGTAATGCAGATATTGATGGAACTTTAGAAGCAGATGCTTATACGGTAGATGGAACAGCCTTAAATGAATATATAGCAGATACAGTAGGAGCTATGGTTGGCTCTAATACAGAGACAAATATTACAGTTACCTATGAAGACGGAGATAATACTCTAGATTTTGTAATAGGTACTCTCAACCAAGATACTACAGGTACAGCAGATAATTTTACAGTATCAGCTAATAACTCTACAGACGAGACAGTTTATCCAATCTTTGTAGATGGTGCTACTGGAAGTCAAGGAGCAGAAAGCGACACAGGCTTAACATATAATCCTTCTAGTGGTCTTCTGACAATTTCAGGAGAACTAGATGCAGGATCACTTGATATTTCAGGTAATGCCGATATAGATGGTACACTTGAAGCAGATGCAATTACAGTTGATGGTACAGCTCTAAACGAATATATTGCTGATACTGTCGGTGCTATGGTTGGTTCAAATACAGAATCGGGTATAACTGTAGCATATCAAGATGGTGATAATACATTAGACTTTACAGTTGGAACACTGAACCAAGACACAACTGGAACCGCTGCTATAGCAACGACAGTAACTATAACAGACAATGAAAGCACAAATGAAAACAATGCTATTATTTTTACAGCAGGTGGTGATCTTGATGGTGGCAACTTAGGTTTAGAGTCTGATGGTGATTTAATTTATAATCCTTCTACTGGATTACTATCAAGTACTGGTGTTACGGCATCTGGTACAATAACTTTTGGAACACTTTCTGATGGAACAATAGGAGTTACTGCTTGGGTTGATGAAGATAATATGTCTTCAGATAGTGCGACTCTTGTGCCTACACAGCAATCTGTAAAAGCTTATGTAGACAGTCAAACATCTGGTTCAGGTACAATGAGTAACTTTATTCTTGAAGATGATGATGGTACTGAAGTAACTGTTTCTAACGCTAAAGAAGTAAAGTTTATTGGATCAGGTATTACAACAAACTGGACTGATACAGATAACGGCACAGATGGCGATCCCTATGATTTAACATTTACAGTAGATGCAGCACAGACAGGAATTACTTCTTTACTTGCAACAGATATAAAAATTGGTGAAGATGATCAAACTAAAATAGATTTTGAAGATGCTGATAAAATTAACTTTTATGCAGGAAATGAGAAACAATTAATTTTAGAAGATGGTGCGCTTTATCCGGGTTCTGATAATATTATTGATCTTGGTAAATCTGATAATGAATTTAAAGACGCTTTCTTTGATGGTACAGTTACAGCAGATGCTTTTGCAGGGCCATTAACAGGAGATGTAACAGGCAATGCGTCTGGTACAGCAGCTACAGTAACAGGAGCAGCACAATCTAATATTACTAGTTTAGGAACTTTAACAACTCTAACAGTTGATAATGTTATTATAAATGGTTCTACTATTGGACATACTGGTGATACGGATTTAATGACAGTAGCTAGTGGAGTACTAACAGTAGCCGGAGAAGTCTCAATGACTACTCTTGATATTGGAGGTACTAATGTTACAGCAACCGCAGCAGAACTTAATTATTCAGACGGTGTTACTTCTGCGATACAAACGCAGTTAGACACTAAAGCATCAACAGGCAAAGCTATTGCTATGGCTATGGTCTTTGGTTAAAAGGAGAACTTATAAATGTCAGCCCCTAATGTAGTAAATGTAGCAACGATTACCGCAAAAACAGCGCAAGTAGCTGTTGGTACGTCTGCTACAGAAATCTTATCAAATGCCGCAAGTAGCAGTAAAGTATTAAAAGTTAATATGCTTATGATTACCAATATAGATGGTAGTGCTGCTGCGGATATTACAGTTAATTTATATCCACAGGATGATATAGGTGGAACAGGAGTAGCTATTGCTTCTACAATATCTGTACCTGCTGATTCTGCTCTTATTGTACTTGATAAAGCAACTGCTATTTATTTAGAAGAAGATAAATCATTAGGCGGCATTGCAAGCGCAGCTAGTGATTTAGTAGCCACTATTAGTTATGAAGAAATTTCGTAAGGAATAACTTATGGGTTCAAGATTTAAAGGCGGTGTAGTTTCAGCCACACCTCCTACAATAAATAGTCCTACTGATGGTGAAGGCGGTTCAACATCTGGCGTTTGGTATATGACAGACGTTACTCAAGAAGAAGGAGGAAGCACTTGGCCTAAACTTGTACCACCCAGAGAGCAATGGGCTTGGGGTAGAAATCAAAATGGTCAGTTAGGTCAAGGTGATACCACTGACTATTCTTCACCTGTTCAGGTAGGCGAACTTACTAATTGGAAAGCCAGTGCCGGAGGTCAATATATTTCAGCGGCTATTAAAACTGACGGGACGCTTTGGACTTGGGGAGCAGGTGCTAGTGGAGGTTTAGGAGATGGCACTACTGCTAATAAAAGTTCTCCTGTCCAAGTAGGCACTGATTGGGCAACAGTTACTCAGATGCGTAATTCTACTCTTGCTATTAAAACTAACGGAACGCTTTGGGCTTGGGGGGCTAACGGACTAGGCCAATTAGGTTTAAATAACACCACTTACTATTCTTCCCCCGTACAAGTAGGCGCTTTAACTACTTGGTTAAAAGTGTCTTGTGGGTTATATTTTGTTACAGCCATTAAAACTGACGGAACGCTTTGGGCTTGGGGTAAAAATACTCAAGGTCAGTTAGGTCAAGGAAATACTACCCACACTTCATCTCCCGTACAAATAGGTGCGCTTACTACTTGGTCACAGTTAGGAGATGGTACACAAAGTAGTTTTGCTATTAAAACTGACGGAACGCTTTGGGCTTGGGGTAGAAATAACTATGGACAATTAGGTGATGGAAGCACTACTGACCGATCTTCTCCTGTTCAAATTGGTTCGCTAACTACATGGGGTCAATTAGTAAGTGCAGGACAGTATCATTGTGGAGTTGTTAAGACAGACGGGACGCTTTGGACTTGGGGCAGGAACAATTACGGCCAAGTAGGTGACGGAAGTACTACTAATAGAAGTTCTCCAGTACAAATAGGTTCTTTAACCACATGGAGCAGATTTAGAGGTGCAAAACACAGTAGTATGGGGCTTACAACAGGCGGTACTCTTTGGGCTTGGGGTTATAATAATCGTGGTCAATTAGGTCAAGGAAATACGACTAGCTATAGTTCTCCTGTGCAAGTTGGGGCGCTTACTACTTGGAGTAAGTTGGCAGGGCAACCAGAATCAGAACACGCACTTGTTACTAAAACAGTTTAATTAGTTGTACTCAGAGTTAATAATATGAAAAAACAAATACATTTTATGTCAGGTGTGCCTCGCTCCGGTTCTACGGTACTGGCGGCTATACTTAACCAAAACAAACAGACTCATGTTTCTACAACGTCAGGGTTAGTATTTGCTTTAGACGGGTTAGCTAATACTTGGCACTCACAACAGCTATTAAATAATACAGATAAAGATAAGACCAAGTTAGCTAAAACAATGAATGCTATAATTAATACGTTTTATGAAGATTATAAAAACCCTGTTATTATAGATAAAGGCAGAGGTTGGCCCATTCCTGTTATTATGCAGTCTATGAGCCAAGTATTAGGTAGACTACCTAAAATTGTAGCTACTGTTAGATCAATACCTGATTGTATGGCATCATTTGTTAGAGTAGCTAAACCAGATAATCTTGATAAATTTATGGAATCTGGAATACTAAGTACTCATTTAAAAGCAGCATATTTAACTTTACAAACTGGTTATGAGTTTGCACCTGAATGTTTTTGCATAGTTGAATATGAAGACCTTATAGCTAATCCAAAAGCTCAACTTAAACGCATCCATAAATTTTTGGAGTTGCCTGATTTTAATTATGACTTTACAGCGATTGATGGGACTAGCGTTCAGGAAGATGATGAAGAGCTACATCACTATGAAGGTATGCACAATATTCAGCCTGTGCTTGGAAAGCAGCACAACGAAGACCCCAAAGATGTACTAAAGCATTATTACAATTCGTTTTGTCAGCCTGAGTTTTGGCTTAAAAACCCTCGTACAACCCCTGAAATACATGACCTAGACCTTCAGTTAGCTGCTTCAAAAAGAGGCCACTTTGCAGAGGGTTGGCGGTTAAGTCAACAAATAGAAAAAAATGAGCCTAATAATCATAGAGCTGCTTTTAATCGTGGATGGTATTTATTACGTCAAGGAGAAATTCAAAAGGGTTATCAGTTAATGGATAGAGGACGTTTAATAGGAGTATTTGGTAATACTGTTACTTCACAATCACCTTGTTGGGACGGAAAATCAAAAGGTACAGTTTTATTATATTTAGAAGGTGGACTAGGCGATCAAATACATCAAGTACGATATGCTAAGTCTATTGCCGAAAAAGGTTGTAAAGTAATCGTATCTTGTTCTGGACAGCTTGCATCTTTATTTGTAGATGTTGAGGGCGTGAGTTCTGTTGTTCAACATGAGATGTGTCACGGGGTTTACCATGACTTTTTAGTACACGGAATGTCAGCCGTTGTTCCACTAGGATTAGAATTAAAAGACCTTTCTGGTATACCTTATATTACTAAACCTAAAAGTATTAGAGGTTTTAAAACCCGAATTGGTTTACGATGGCAAGGACAAACTGTATTTGAAAAAGAACATCAAAAGAAATTTCCTTATGATCTTTTATTTGATGCTGTAAAAGATGCAGATGCAGAGTTTATTTCTTTACAAAAAGATGAGGGTGTAGAAGATTGTCCATCGTGGGTTAAACAAGTTCCTTTAGATACTTGGGAAGATACACGACAAGCTACTGCCTCATGTGATTTGGTTATTTCATCTTGTACTTCAGTAAGCCATTTAGCAGCCGCAATGGGTGTAGAAACTTGGACAGTAATACCTGTTATGCCTTACTTCTTATATGCACAAGAAGGAGATACTTGTCCTTATTATGATTCAATGAAACTAATACGACAAAAAGAATTTGGTAATTGGGAAGATCCTTTTAATTTAATTAAAGAAAAACTTACAAAAAATAAACAAATATTACGGAGAATTGCATGAGCAAGGAGTGGCCGGGAGGAATTGTAAATAAAACTGCTCCTACTATTACTGCACCTACTGATGGAGAGGGAGGCAGTGCTTCTGGTGTGTGGTCATTAGATGAAGTAATGGTTCATGAAAAAGCAGGTAATTGGCCTAAGCCGAATAAAAAAAGACAGTTATGGGGTTTTGGCCGCAATGCTAATGGACAATTAGGATTAGGTGCTACTGGTGGAGATGGTGAAACACAAGCTCATACTTCTCCTATGCAAATAGGTTCATTAACTGATTGGGCGCAAGTTGCTTTGGGTGGGGCACATTCTATAGCAACAAAAACAGACGGTACATTATGGTCATGGGGTTATAATTCTACTGGTCAATTAGGACAAGATAACACTACTCAGCTTGTTTCCCCAAATCAAGTGGGTGCATTAACTACTTGGGGTTCTGATGTAGGACCATCAGGCGATGGTAATGCTCAAATATCTTGTGGAAATGGCACATCACATATGATTATGAATGATGGTACATTGTGGAGTATGGGTAGAGGTAGTCAAGGTCAATTAGGTATGAATAATACTACTATTTATTCTTCACCCGTTCAGGTTGGATCATTAACTAATTGGCGAGAATTAGCTGTTGGTGGCGGTTACAAGTTTATGCACTCAATTAAAACTGATGGAACTTTATGGGCTTGGGGAAAACAAGACAATGGACAACTGGGTGACGGCTCTACTACTGCTAGAAGTTCTCCAGTTCAAATTGGATCAGTAACAACTTGGGTAACTGTTGCTTGTGGTTATTCTCATACAATAGCAGTAAAAGAAGACGGTACTTTATGGGCAGTAGGTCACAACGATGATGGACAATTAGGAGATGGTTCTACTACTGATAGAAGTTCTTTAGTACAAATAGGTTCACTTACTAATTGGAAATTTGTAGCGGCAGGAGATAGAAATAGTCTTGCCGTTAAAACTGATGGCACTATGTGGGCTTGGGGAAATAACGGTTACGGAGTAGTAGGTGATGGTTCTACCACTAATAGAAGTTCTCCAGTACAAATAGGTTCTTTAACAACTTGGAGAAAAGTATTCACGCGACACAGAAATTCAGGTGCGATTAAATCAGACGGCACTTTGTGGGGTTGGGGTTATAACGATGAAGGAATATTAGGTATTGGTGCAGGTACTAATAGAAGCTCTCCAGTACAAGTAGGTACAGCAACTAACTGGCTTAGTAGTGGGCCTGGAGATTCACAAGGTATTCATTCATTATATTTGAGAGAAGGATAGAGGAAAATATTATGTCATTATTTGTAAAAGTAGTAAATGAAGAAGTAAGAGAAGTTTGGGATACACAACCTCCCGCAGGTGAGGCTAATTGGTATGCAGCTATTGAAGTGCGTCCTGAAATTACTGATGGCAAGCAAATTTATACTGGACATACGTTTGATCTTACTACTGATCCGGTACAGATTGTTTACGGTGTAAATAATTTAACTGTAGATCAGCGTAAATCAAATCTTATTAGTAAGGCTAAAGGTGCATATCAGGAAGTCGCTAATGATCAAACGCGCCTTGAAACTGAGGATGGTTCTGGTGATGCCGCATTAGTAAGTGATGCTAAAGATGCTAAAGATCAAAACATTACCGCTATTAATGCTTGTACTACTCACGACCAATTAGATAATTTAGGATAATAAAATGCCTGCTAAAAAAGTAAATAAGGTTAAATGGTAGTGAGGTGGACATTATGACCGAAACAGAACTAGAAAGGATTATACATCAAGCAGCGCATGAGGGAGCAAAAGAAGCATTGAAAGAGATAGGTCTTTCAGATGAAGAAGCTTATGACGATGTAAAAGAACTAAGAGGATTACTAGATTCTTGGAGAGCTACTAAAGTTACAGTGGGGCAAACAGTAGCTAGGATAGTAACAACTGCATTATTAACTGCTTTAGCTGTAGGCATTTATATGGGTTGGGGAAGTGACTGAGTTTTTTATAAGATTTGGAATTGCTTTTTGTATCGTTGTAATAATAATTTGTTTAAAAATTTTAATACAAGGGAATATAGAATTAACTAGGATAGTTTATTATCACTATAAAGATAAATTTAAAAGATGGTGGAGAAATTTATGATAGAGTTTTTAGACAAGTTAAAAGATTTAGTAATAAGAACTAAAGAAAAACTAAGCGAACCTGTAAGCGCACCTAGACGTAAGGTTATTCTTGTAGGTGTAGGTATCTTAATTGTAATTGGTATTGCACTGGTTATCTAATGTTAGGACTTATTGATAGGCTTATCGGCCCTGTATCAACAATACTTGATAAGGTAGTAAGCGATAAAGACCTAAAAGAAAAGTTAGCTCACGACATTGCGACAATGGCAGAACGTCACGGCCACGATGTTATTAAAGCACAGATAGAAGTTAATAAAGAAGAAGCTAAACATAGAAGTTTGTTTGTTAGTGGTTGGAGGCCGGCAGTCGGTTGGACTTGTACACTGGCGCTTTTGTCAAACTTTATCTTAATCCCTATGACTAATTTTATATTAGTTTTAGCAGATTCAGATATTGCAATACCTTTAATTGATGTTTCTACTATGATGCCTGTTCTTATGGGTATGCTCGGTTTAGGTACAATGAGAACGGTAGAGAAAATAAATAAAGTTGAGAGAAATACATAGGAATTATTATGGCCGGAAAAAGAGCAAGAGCGCAAAAGAAAAGAGCAGACTACCGTAAAGGTGGTAGAGTTCATGCTGAACAGGGTTGGAACCCAAATGATATTACAAGGATGGTTGGAGGAATGTATGATAAAGCTAAAAATAAAGCAAGTTTAGCTTTAGGGCAAGAAAGAAATATGTACTCTGGGCCTCCTGTAGACAGGGGTGCGCCTGTTTATGACAGAGGTGCTCCTAAAGAATATAGTCCGTGGGATGATATTAATTCTGGTGGTGGTGTAAACACAACAAGTACCGATCCTACTGCTGATGCTAATAGAACTACTGGTTCAGTTTATAATGCAGCAGGAGCAGATTTAAACAGAGTTGCTATGTTTGATAACACTGTAAAACCAATTGGCGTTCAAGAAACTTTTAATCCTGATGCTGTTGAAGCCGAAAATACTACTACAACTACAACACCTGCTTATACTCAGGCAGACATAGACCAAGCAGTTGCCGATCTTAATTCAGGAAAAATAACTGCTGCACAATTAGCGGCACAGTATGGCGTTTCAGAAGACTATGTAAATCAAAATTTAAAAGCTATAAATACTCAAGCTGCTGCTGCTGAGACGGCAACTACTGACACTACAACTACTGATACTACGACTACTGGTACTGCTATAGACCCCGATGATGGTTTTATAAGTTTCCCCCGTGATGATTTTACTGCTACTACAACAACTGCCGCTGACGTAGCTGATATTCCAGTTGACGGGTCTTATACAGAATTTGAAACTGAACAAGTTGTAGAAGCTATTAATAGTGGAGCAATGACAGTAAAAGAAGTTGCTGATACTTTTGGAGCAACAGAAGCACAAGTACAGGCAGAATTAGATCGTCAAAATCAAAAGGCAGCAGGTGAAGAAGTAACTGGTACAGACCCCTTTTCGGAAGGAGTAAAGGATGCTACTAAAGAACTTGTAGGTAAACAAGAAGCTGCTAAATCACAAGAAGCTATAAAAGAAACAATAAAAGATACAGGGTTTAAAAATAAACCTGTTAATTTTGATACAGAAAGTTTAAAGTCTCAAATTTTAGCATTAGATGAACAACTTAAAGCAAGAGGATTAACACCGGACACTCCTGAGTATATAGCGGCACAAGAACAAGCAAGAGCAGAGTTTGTAAAACTTGCTCAAGGAACTGGGCAGGTTAATTTTTCTATAGAAGAGTTTGCAGCAGCAACAGGATTAACAGTAGCTCAAGCACAGAATCAATATTATAATTATAATCACGAAGGCAAAGTTCCTCTTGGTTTATCTTATAAAAATAATGTTACTAAAGCACAAGAAGAAACTTATGTACCGGGAAGTTATTTAAGAAATTATAAACCTGTAGATAAACAAAAATTAATACAGCAACAAACAGCCGAAGGTATTAGTAGAGAAGGAACTACTACTTCTGAAGAAGCTATACAACAATTAAATACTTTTTCTGGTATTGATTATAGTGGTATGGATAAAGCTGTTGCTAAAGACATAGAAGAAACTATTGGTACTTTAAAAGAAGCAGTAAATGATGGAACAGTATCGCCCGAAGATTACGAAGCTGAGTTAGCCCGTTCGTTGGGAGATATAATTCCGGCTTTTAAAGGTGCCCCAGTAGAAGCAGTAATGGAAGAAATTAGAGCTTTAACTGATCCTGCTGTAGCTGCTCAAGTAGCAGAACAAGAGGCAGCATCTAGAAGGGCAAAAGGGGTTGATTATATTATAGACCCTAAAAGTTTTATATCTAAAGTAACAGGAGAAACAGCAGTATTATCTGAGTCTCCTGAAGCTGAGTTTGCAACGAGATCAGCAATTACGGGTAAACCCGCTACGCCTAGAGAAGCTGCACAGATAGATCAAATAGGTTATGAAGCAAGACAAAGAGCTAAAGTAACTGGAGAAGCTGCTAAAGGAGCTGCTGCAAATGCTGTGGTTGCTATTGGTAATATACCTGCTGAGTTAGCAGAACAAACAATAGAAGATGCTGCATCTGTAAGTGAAAGAATAGATACTGAAGATATAGATGTTCAAGCAGCCGTAGCTGCACTACCGCCAGAACTTTTAGTTTCGGCTCAAATGGAAAATTTATTAGGTGGTATGGAGTCTGGAAATATTCCAACTTGGGCAAAACCCGCTGTATCGGCAGTAGAACAAGGTTTAGCCGCTAGAGGTTTGGGTGTTTCTACAGTAGGTAGAGATGCTTTGTTTAATGCTATTATACAAACTGCTTTACCTATGGCACAAAGCAACGCACAAGCTTTACAAACTAGAGCAACAAATAATTTAAATAGAGAGCAACAGGCTAACTTAGAAGAAGCACGTTTAAATGCAACTAGACGATTAAGTAATTTATCTAATCAACAAACAGCTTCTTCACAAACAGCTCAGTTTGCACAAAATATAAATGTTCTTGAAACTCAACAAAGACAACAAACGGCTTTAACTAGCGCACAGCTTATACAACAAACAGAATTACAAAATTTACAAAATCGTCAAAGAACAGCAGAATTAGAATCTCAAAACCGACAACAAATTAATTCTCAAGAATTAGGCAATGCTCAACAAATAGAATTAGCTGAGTTAGAAATAAAGAACCAAACTGAGCAGCAAAACATGACTGCTGATAATCAAATGCGTCTTGCAAATATGCAGGTAGCTGCTGATTTTCTGTCTAAAAATGCAGGGTTCAAACAACAAATGGAGCTTGCTAATCTTTCTAATGAACAGCAAATGGAACTGGCTAATTTAAGCGCACAAAATCAAGCCAATGCAGAATCATTAACAAATGAACAGCAAGCTTTAATGGCAGATTTAAATGCTACAATGCAAAGTAATCTGGCTCAAGGCAGAATAGCTGCTGAAATGAATGTTGCTCAATTAAATGTTGATCAACAAAGAGCAGTAACTAATGCTACAAAACAAGCCAATATAGATTTAACTAAATTTTCTACAGCACAACAAGTTGAACTAGCTAATAGTCAGTTTATGCAAAACACTACATTAACTAATATGAATGCTAGACAACAAGCAGCAATGCAAAGAGCTACGTCTATGGCATCTTTAGATTTGAGTGCAGCCGATTCAAGAACTAAATTATCAATAGAAAATGCTAGAAACTTTTTACAATTAGATGTAACAAATTTAAATAATGAACAGCAAGCTTCTGTATTAGATGCTCAGATGGAGCAACAAAGATTATTATCTGATCAAGCAGCAGAAAATGTAGCAAGACAATTTGGAGCTACGTCCACTAATCAAGTTAATATGTTTCTTAAATCTCAAAAAGATACTATGGAACAATTTAACGCAACACAAAGCAATGCAATGGAACAGTTTAATGCTTCTGAAAAAAACAGAATAGCAGCTATAGAAGCTAATAATTCATTAGACGCTTCAAAATTTAATGCTCAAGTAGAATTACAAGTAGAACAATTTAATGAAAACATTACTAACCAAAGAGATATTTGGAACGCTTCTAATGCACAAGCAATAGAACAGGCTAATACTAACTGGCGTAGACAGGCTAATACTGCTGATACTGCTGCTATTAATGCTGCTAATGCACAAAATGTACAAAATGCTTATGGTGTCACAACACAGGAATTAGATTTTGTTTGGAACTCTTTAAGAGATGAAGCTACTTTTTTAAGAAAAGAATCTTTAGATACAGCTAATCAAAAAACAAATTTATATATTACAGCTATGAATAATGAAGCTAATACAGCTATAAATAGTACGGGTGTTGCAGACGGTGTTAAAAATTTAATTAACGAAATGTTTAATTAGGAGATTAAAATGGGTTTCTTTAAAAAAGTATTTGGCGGTGTTGCTAAAACCTTTAGAAAAATAGGTAGGGGCATAAAGAAAGTTGTTGGTAAAATAGGCCAATTTATGAATAAAATAGGTATTGTCGGTCAAATAGCTATGGCTTTTATACTACCCGGAATAGGGAATATGTTAATGAATGGGATAGGTGGAATAGCTTCTAGTATGGTAACTAATACTTTAGGGGGTATTGGTGGGGCTATAGTTAAAGGAGCAGGTCATGTAGTTAGTGCCGCTCATAAGTTTGTAACAGTTGGAAAAAATGCTTTTAATACTGTAACTCAAGGAGTTACAAAGTTTGTAGGAGAGTTTACTAAAACTGCTTTAAATAAAATTCCGGGCGTTAATATTCAAAGTGCTTCTAAAAATTTCTTTGGTACTGGTGGAGCTTGGGACACTGTTCAAAAAGATATAACTAAGAATTATAAAAATATTATGAACCCATTTAAATCTACTGTAAACATAAAAGAAGGAATGGATATAAAAGATGTAGTAAACAGCACTGGAGTTTCTAAACAAAGAATTCAAGACATGAATATTGGTGTTGATTTAAATAATTTAAAAGTCGGAGAAAGTTTAAATTTTGATGCAGGAAGTATAGGCAAGCCTATGACGGGTGATCAAATTAAAGAACTTACTGGTGTAGATTTTGGTGGAACCACCCCTAAACCAGATTATCTTTCTGCTCAAGATGTTAGAAATATGACAGGTGTAGATTTTGGTGGAGGAACCGTATCACCTAGCGTTGCTCGCGCTCAAGCCGGAGCAGAGGCGTTTGGAATAACAGACCCCTTAACAATGGATCAATCAGGAGTTTTTGGCCCTCCTCCTGCTCCTCTTACTCCTACTGCTCCATATACGCAAGCCGAAATAGATAGTATGAACTTAGGTTTTGATACTCGTAAGTATCAGACAAGTATACTATCTGCTCCTAATAATAATGTACCGCTTTCTTCTATTGTCCCTGATCCTGATCCCGGTGTAATGCAGCGTATGTGGACAGGAGCGAAAGGAGAGCTTGAAAATAGATATAGTTTAGATAAACCATTTACATCTGCATATCAAGCTGCTCAAGATATAGCAACAGCACAAGCAGTAATTGAACCAGAAGTAGATTACGATACTTGGGGTTCTTATAGCGCTCCTATGTATCTTGCTTCAGGGGCACAAGATTATGATGTTACAGTTCAATCTCCTCCAAGAAATTTCCAAGCTTATTCAAGTATGGGGCAGTATGGTTCAACCGCAAGAATATATGATACTATTTTAATGAATCCTGTATCTACTTGGTCAAGAGATTTATCGTCTAGATTTGCTTAAAGGTAATAATTATGTTAAAAGAAATAACTCCTGATTATGTAAATACTGCTTCTAAAATGAAGCGTTCAATTCCGGGTGAAGCATTAGCAAATGATCCTGCTAATCCTTATCCATTTGAATCTTCTCCAGAGTTTACAGTACAGCGTGAAGCTTTAGAATATTTATTTTTAACTATAACGGATGAAGAAAAATATCCTGATATTCTTGTAGCTATAGATAATGGTGTGCCAATAATGGAATTAACACAAGTAATATTATTTAAAGGTTTTACAGAAGGTAAATGGAATCCTGATTTATTAATGTTACTAGCTGAACCATTAGCTTATATGTTAATAGCTTTAGCAGAAAGACAAGGAATTGATTATATTATTAATAGAGATGATGTTAAAGAAGATACTATAGCAGAAAGTAAATTAAATAGTACAGGATTAGAAAACCGATTAAAAGACAAACAAAATAAAATTAAAAAAAATAGTCCTATTCCTCCTGAAATTAAAACACTTGTTGAGGAAGCACCCATTATAGAACAAAGTTTATTAGACAAACCAGAAGGCATAGAACCTATGGATAACAGTCTTTTAGCGCAGGGGGTATAGTATGTACAAAGAAGTAGAAGATTTAGGTTCCTCTCTTTTAGCTAGAGGAAGAGAAACTAGAAAAAGAACTGAAAAAAGATATAAAAAAGATGTCAGAAATCAAGCTGCCCTTCAAGTAGTTGGTAAAGGTGTACAACTATTTAATCAAGCAATAAAAGATCGTACTAATACTTTTATTAATGAACAAGAAGATTTAGTAGGTGAAAGATTAAGATATGAAGCTACTTTAAAAGATAGAGATGCAATTATAACTAACTATGAAACATCTACTGCACACGCAGGAGGAAGAAAAGGTTACTGGGCAGAAGAATTTGCAGGAGAAATATTAAGTAATTTAAAATTAAATTTTGATGAATCTCAGTGGGATGAAGATTCTATGAATTTGTATGCCCAAGCTGAAGGTTTAAAAGCGGCTGAAGAATATTTACCTAAGTTTGAAGAAGCTTATCAAGCTTCTTTACAAATGCCAGATTTAGGAGACTATGATGCGTGGGTAAGAACAAAAGATGGTAGAGCAAGTAATGCAGGTGGTTGGCTTTTTAACAGAGCCGAAAGAGCTATAACCGGAAAAACTCAAGCAGATGTTGATAATGAACTTATAGATGCAGTTATTAATAGTCGGTATGGTGACGCTGCTACAAAAGTTAGCGCTTTTAAAAATGCTTTAGAGCAAGGATATGGTCTACGGGCTGCAAAAAAATTCGGTGACTTAACGCCTGAGAATTTAAACATACGTCCCGCAGGATTAAAGATTACATCAGTTGAAAGAAAGGAAAGAGAAGTTCCGTATTTTGATGTAACTCTTAAAGTGCCCTTTAATGTTATTAAAGGAACAATGAACGGAAGACCTATTATATTTGAAGAAGCTCCATATGATATTGATCCTAATACTGGAGAATATATACGAGATGAAGAAGGTAAGAAAACAATAGAACCACAGCATTTAAGAAATTGGAATATAATGAGCCGAACAGCACAAGGACAAGACACCCTTACAGAAAGCGATAATGTTACTAGTGTAGAAGATAGGGTTGTAGTAGCACGACCAGAGGGCGCACCTAGAGTAGGTAAGGGGGAAATGTGGGGACAAGCGGGAACGTGGCAAACATATAAGGTAATAGGAGAGAGAGGAGAGTTAGTAGAAAGGTTTGAAGAATTCACACCTCATACTCCAGACGAAGAACTTTCTTTAGATCAAAAAATATCTACTTTATCTGAAGCTTCAATAACTCAAATGCAAGGAGCTATTACAGAAGCTTCTACTATGTTTACAGCAGGATCAAGTGGTTTTTTTGGTAAAGTGCCTTCTGTATTAGAAGGAAATGTTATGGGTTTTTATTTGGCAGGAGATGATGTAACTGCTGATGTAATGGATGAACTAAAAAGGAATGAACAATTAGGTACAAGAGCTACGGCTGAATATCAACGATTAGCTGTTAAAGCTAAAGAACTAACTGTAACAACTGGATTAGGAACAGAAGAAACTACAAAACTAATTGCCGATGCTTATATTTTTAGTATTCTTACTGGCATGGAAAATTCTGAGTATAAAGCTTTTTCTGAAAATGAAAATTTTTTAGGATTTCAAAATTTTGAAAATACAATATTATTGGCGGCTGATGCAGAAAGAGAAGACGTTTCTGTTGAATCTGTTTCAATACCACCAAAAGAATATAGTTCTATTCTTGCAGGAGTTATAGAAGAAATATCTTATGATAAAGATGATGATATGAGAACTACATTACAAAAACAAAGAGCAAGAGATTTAATAGGTAATTCTCAACGGTTTATGTCGCAAGAAGTAACTTTAATAGATACAGAATCAGGTGAGCCACTAACTAAATTAATAAATGAACTTGCTACTACAAATCATACAGTAGTAGATAACAAAATATCTATGGGAAACCTTGTAGAGCATTGGAACATATCGGCTACACCACCGCCACCACCGCCACCACCACCTGTTAATACGGGTTTGCCCAACGATAATCCTTATTATGATCCAACTTCGGACGTTTTTGGAGAACCGGAACCTCTCAGCTATACCTTTAGAGGGGTTATGCCTTGGATTAATAAACAGCTTGGGATAATTAGTGGCTCACGGGAATCAGTACTTAAACAACAAGAGCTTACGCGTTTGGTCAGGCAAATTATGGAAACCGAGGACGTTTCTTATGAGGATGCAATGTTCTTGGCTGCGAAGCAATTAGGAGGCGGTGAAGACGAGGAAAAGTAACAACGGAAACCCCTGAGCCTCAAGTTGCAGAGGTTTCCGAACAACCATATGTAGAACAGGAAGAAGATATGTCACTTAGCGGATTAGACATTACTCTAGCAGAAGAAGATAAATTTGAAAACGATACTTTAATTACTGTAGCTATAAAAAGTAAAGAAGGTTTTCTTAGGACTCCTGAATGGGATAATGCACAATGGACATGGGGATATGGAACAGAAGCACCTCTTCCAAAAGACCGAAATGCAGAAGTTCCTACAGATTTAACCATAACTAGAGAACAAGCTCAAGAAGAACTTCTTGGTTATTTAGATAGAGAAATAATAAATAAATTAAATACTTATTCAGAAAGAAATAATTATAATTGGAATGATACTCAAAAAGAAGGTCTTACAAGTTTCTTATATAATTTAGGTTTTGGCGCACTAAATCAACTTACTGCTAATGGTACACGTACTGATGAAGAAATAGCAGAAAAGATGCTAGAATATAATAAAGAAAGAAATCCAGAAACAGGAGAACTTGAAGTAAGCAGAGGCTTAACAAAAAGAAGAATAGACGAAAGTGATTATTTTAGAAGAGGCATGAATTAGTGGGAATAAAAAAGAATACTGAAAATATCTGGGGTGTTTTAAATGCCGATAATATTATAGCGCCTGAAAAAACACAAATAGGATTAAGTGGGCCTTCTAGTTTTATTCAAAAAAATCATGCTGATTTAAGGAATGATCCACGTTATCAAGCAGAAGCCGAAAAGTTTCTTAGTTACTTATCAGAACAAGAAGGGATGGCAGAAAAATTAACAGGTGGTGCAATATCTAACGATATTTTTGAAACACTTAGAGATGAAGAAGGCCGTTTACTTACAGTAATTGATAGAGCTAGAGTTTTAAGAGAGGCTCCTGAAGAAATTAAACAAACATATAGATATCTTAGAGATAATTTTGAAGCTTCTAAAGCAGGTAGTTTTGGCGAAATGTTAAAAGCTACTTTTGATAGAGGTGTAGATATGTTTGCTGATCCTATTAATTTAGCTTTTGCATTGGTAGCTCCGGGTTTAGGTAGTGCTGTTGCTAGGACTTCTACAGGCGCAGCAACTAGAGTTTTAACAAGTCAAGCAGGTAAACAAAATGTTAAAAAGACTTTAAATAATATTGCAGCGGCTAATGCAGATTCTTTATCTCCAACAGTTACAGGCGTATCCGCAGCATTTGAAGGCGGTATTTGGACAGGCGTAGAAAATGCTAATAGACAAGATATAAATATAACTACTGGATTACAAGATGCTTTTAGTGATGGGGACTTTGCCTTGTCTGTAGGATTAGGTATTGGGCTTGGAGGTAGTTTAGGTTATGGTGCAAGTAAATTATTTTCTAGACGTACAACTAATGTAGCTGAAACTGGACAAAGTACTACCCCCACAGTATTGCCTCCTCCAAATTCTTCAATTAATTCAAGTGCTAGTAGTACTGCTGAACAAGAAGCAGAAACGCTTGTATCAGGATTATTTAATAAAGTTGAATTAAAAACTGATAGAAGAGGTAAACAATATTACGATAGGCAAGGAAATCCTGAAGTAAATTTAACATTATTAAAAAATTTAAAAAAAGAATTAGGCAATCAATACGATGATGTAAGAATAGCTAATATAATACTGGCAATTAAAGATACTATTTTTAAAAAACTTACACCTGACGAAGTAAAGCAAGGTTTAAACTTTGCTACTAAACAAAGAACTTTACAAATTAATGATATTGATCCTGAAGTATTAAAATTGTTTGAACAATATGGATTAAAAAATTCTGAAATTCAAACAGCTATAACTTTTGTTAAAAATACTTATATGAAAGATGCAGAAAAAACTGCAACAAAAGTTTTAAAAGGTCAAAAAGTAAAAGTAACTCAAACTATAGATTTAGACGATGCACAAATAGGCAGTCTTGCCGACCAACTAGCTGCTAAAACTGGTGGAGGACAAAGAACTTCTGAAATTTTAACAGATGCTATACAAGAAGCTAATGCTACCAGAGGTATAACTAATATAGCTAGAGAAAGTTCTATACTAAGAAAAGTTTTAGATAAAACTTCTGACTTTAATGCTAGATATTTAACAGGAAAAGTTACTGGTATTTTTAATAAGTATCAGGGTCTTAGCCCTAATGTTATAAATTCTTTTCAAGAAAGAATTGTATCTGCTGTATCTAATTCTTGGAAAAGAGGAGAGTCTATAGTAAGAGATACAAATGATTATGGTAATGTATTTAATATAGAATTTGGTAGACTTGGAATGGCTTGGAAAGCTATTTATGATCCTATTGCTGAAACAACTCTTAAAGGTGGATATAAAGAAGAAATAGATACTTTACTTTCTAATGCTATTAGAACTAATGATATAAAAACTTTAGCTAGAGAAACACAACATTTAGGTAAAGATGTAAGAAAATCTTTATTTAATATAGTTAAATTTGGTAGAAGTCAACTAAAAGAAATGGGTGATGAATCACAAGGAAAAGGATTAGTAAATAATTTAATAGATAATTACCTACCTAGATTATGGAAAAGATCAGAAATAGAAAATAATAAAGAAGATTTTATTAGTCTTCTTGAAAAGAATGTTAATTGGAAACAACACGTAGATTTAGAAGAAACTATTGATGCCAATGGAAATATAATTAGACGGCAGCTTACTAATAAAGAAAAAGCAGAAAAAGTATGGGAAGAATTATTAGATATTAAATTTCAATTTGGTAATGATTCTGGTACAGGCATGAATAGTTTTTTTGCTAGAAGACAATTAGAATTAAAAGATGAAACTGCCTTTACTAAATATTTAGATAACGATTTAAATAATGTAATGCTTAGTTATCATCGTTCTACTGCTAAAGCTATAGCAAAAGATACCGTATTTGGTGTAAGAAATATAGAAGATTTTAATACTACTTGGTTTCCGGCTTTAGAAAAAGAAATGAGAGCTAATGGAGCTACAACAGAATTAATAAACCAAGCAAAGAAAGACATGACTGATGTATATCAAAATGTTACTGGAGAAGGTTTAGATAGATATAAGGGGTGGAAAGGCACGGCAGCAGATTCATATATGTTATTTAATAGAATGGCTTTATTACCCTTATCAACACTATCAAGTCTTTCAGAAATATTTATTAACATTTCTAAAGCAGGTGTTAAAACATCTTTCGCAGGATACAGAGATGCTATATTTAGTGGTTCTAAAAAAATGTTTGATGATTCTTTAAACGGTCTTCAAAAATCTTTTAATATGACTAGTAAAGAAGCAATGCACGAACTCAATCAAATGGGTACGGCTTTAGATCAAGCTTTTGCTGACTACGCAGATAGATTAGGAGGTGATGCACTATCTAGTCCTAGAATGAGAAATGTTAGTAATAAATTTTTTAGGTTTACACTTTTAGACCAATGGACTAAAGGAGTTCAAACAGCTTCATATATTATTGGAAAAAGATTAATAGCAGAAAATTTAGAAAGCATTGCTTCACATATGCCTTTAATACAAACAGGTAAAATATCTAGAAGAGTACAAAGACAAATAGATGAACTAGCTGATCTTGGTATAAATTATAATGAAGGTGTATCTTGGCTAAATAAAGGAGCTAATATAGAAGACGATTTTTACAGAAAACTTAAAGAAGGAGCAAATACATATACTAATGAAGTTATTTTAAATCCTAGCGCACAGTCAGGTATAAAACCTATGTATATGTCAAATCCAAAAACTGCAATCCTCGGTCAACTATTAGGTTACCCCGCAGCTTTTACTAATACAGTTATGAAAAATATGGCTAGACAAATAGCTAGAAATCCTGAGACTGCTTTAACTCAACATATTCCTGCTGTAGGAATTATGACAGCAGTAGCTATGTTTACTAATGCTGCTAGAACTCAAGGCGAATCTTTGGAGGGTAAACCCCATGAAGTAATTGGTGGTGCTTTGGCTAGAGCAGGATTTAATGGTTTACCTGCTGATATGTTTACAAGAGGTAGAACGGCTGCTGAAATTTATCAAAGTCCTACTGCTTATATGACAGGGTTTGGACCGCTTTGGGGTGATGCTTATAAACTGGGAGTTAGTGCAGATGTATTTTCTATACTAGGACAAAAAATTCCGGGCTACGGAGCTTTTAATGCAATTTTTGGTGCTACTGAAGCCACTGAAGATTGGCCTGATAAGTATAGAGAAATGTTACGGGCCGGAGATACTTTTTTTCAAAAATCTACTACTCCAGAACAAGATGTAGTTTCTAGAAAAAACTGGGAAAAAGGCGGTGAAGTTTATAATGTACCACAAGTTACTGAAGAACCTGATGAACGTATAGATAGAATGACAGGACTTCCATATGATGTACAAGCGGGAGGAGCTTTTATAGACGAAGAAGATCGCCAAGGTTTTGCATTAGGAACAATAGTTTCAAAGGCGGCTCCGGTTTTAAAATCTAAACTATCAGAAGCTCTTGGTGAATTAGCAGATAAAGGTGAAAATATTCCTATTAATAGGTTAGTAAAAAGATTACAAAACAGAGGTGTTCGGAAAGATGAAATAGAGGCGGCAGGTATTGATGAAGACGGTAATGCATGGCATTCACCAACACAAGAATCCGAAGAAGCAGCCGCTCAAATTAGGACTGTAGTTACTAGATCAGGTAATCTAGCTTATACTCCTGATGGTTTAAGAGCTATAGATAAAGCTAGAATGGATAAACCTTTAATTGATTCTAACTTTGTAACTGCAAAAGAAACTTTATTAGAACATAATACAGCATTAGAAAAATTAGAATTTGATGCTGAGCTTGCCGAACGAGGAATTCCTTATGATGGCAAACAGCTTGAGGCAGATTTAATAATAAATGAAGAAGGCGCATTTTTTGACGAATATACTCCCCTAGATGTTAATGATTTAACATTAGAAACTAGAATATTTCGTGATCCTAGAGGCAAGCAAATAGGTGCTGAATCTAAACATTTTGTTCTTAATTTGCCAAAGGGTAGTGCGGCTATTAAAGCGGGATATAAAGACGATCCTTATAGTTATCATGTAAGATTTGATGAGATTGATCCCGCTCTTAGAGTTTTTGAAATGCAAAGTGATTTAGCAATAGGTAGAAAAACTAGGTTGGCCTTATATGATATTGTGTTTGAGCCAACGAAGTGGAAGAAAAAATCTAATGATAATGTGTATAATGTATTGTTAGATTCATTTAATGTTAATAAAAAAGATATTAAATTTTCAAAAGAACAAGGCAAACAACTAGGTATAGATGTAAAAAACTTAAATGCTTTATATAAAGAAGCTGCAAGTATGCGTAAAAACATTAAAGAATTTGCTTTGGAAGATGAAAAGCTTTATCACTTAGATACATTATTCGTGCAATATGACTTAAATTTAGAAAGTTTTGTAAAAGAAAGTGATCTTATAGCCGATTTAAAATCTTATATAGAAAAAACAAAATATTTACCCCAACGTGGAATAAATAAAGATATAAAAAATTATATATCAAAATTTGAGTCCCAAAATATTTTAAAAAATAAAATAACAGATAAAGTACAAGATACTCTTAATGCAATTAATATATCAAAAGTTATACCTGAAATAGATGTTTCTCAAAATATAATAAATAGAATGATAGCTGAAACAAAAGAAAGAGGGCTTCCCGAAATTAGTTTTTTGATTGGTAGAGATACTCCAGAAAGTAGAAAATATATGGGTGTCCCGGCTTATAAAGAATGGAAGGTTAAGCCTAATAGATCAAAAGGTCATATGCAAAGAAGTTATCATATTCAAGAATATTATGAAGATACAGTAGCTCCACAAGTACAAAAAATTGCAAAAAAAATAGGAGCTACTACTCGTTGGGACGATAAAGGATACTTAACTATAGTATTACCTGAAAAAGAATTTACTTTGCCTATATATAAAAATGAAGGTGGATATATTTCTCGTCAAAAATATATGGCAGGTACGTTAGCTAGAACAGGTGCTAATATAATAAAAGGTTTATGGCACGGTTCTCCACATAGTGTTCCTACTTTAAAAGCTAGTAAATCTATTGATTCTAATGCTCTTCAATTAGGCAGAGGAGTAGCTGCAACAAAAGATAAAAAAATAGCTGAGTCATATCTTGATGCAACACCCAACCGTTCTGTAGGTTTATCAGAAAAAGCTCTTTTAGAAGAAAGAACTGCTAGAGGTTCTTCTACTCCTACTTTATATGAATTAGAAGCACATATAAATGAGGATGAAATAATTAGAACAGGTACAAAGTTTGCCGATCAACCGACTCCTGTGCAGACTAGAATAGATGCTATAGCAAAAGACTATGATATTCAGTTGTCAGATAAAGACAAAGATAGTAAAAGAATATTTTATATTTTAAAAAGAAACTTAGAAGATAAAGATTTAAAAGCAGAAGATATTTTTAAAAACTATGGAATTAAAGCTGCAAAAAGAGATTTAAGGGAAACTTCTTTAGAAGGATTAAGTCTTGGAGGAAATGAAGAATATTCTTTTTATGATGATAGTGTACTAGAAATTGTAAGTAAAAACATTAAAACAGGAGGGCCAGAAAATCTTATACAAGGAGGTACAGCTTTAATAAAGAAAGCAAAAGAAGCGGGAATGGATACTGAGCGCATAGTGTATCACGCTGCTGGTGAGCGATGGGCTACAGACGGAATAACTTTTGATGAAAAATATTTTCTAGATAATTACATGGATGATATTAGTCCCGAAAATCATATGGTCTATTTAGGTACTGATGCAGATATATCTTCTTTTTATGCACAAAAAAAATGGAACAGTAAAGCTGAAGCAGCCGACAGAGCAGCAGGAAGAAAAATTAAAAAAGACTACTGGACAACCCCCGAAATACTTCCTATGTTTTTAAAGGGACCGGGATTAAAATTAAAAATAGATAAATGGGCACCCTCTACTTATAAATCTCCAGACAACAAGGCTATGCCGTGGGGAAAATGGTTTATACAGGATGCTATGGATCAATTAAATATTAAAACCCCTGTAACTAAAAAGTCTGATATGATAAAAGAAATTTGGAAGGAAGCAAAAAAACAAGGCTATGGATATATAGAATTTATTAATGTTGAAGATGTTAGCAAAGCTGCTGATATAACTCCCCAAACTCAGATCATACCTTTAGGCCCAGATAAAGTAAAATCAATTTATGCAAACTATAATCCAGATGCTACTAAAGAAGACCTAATGCGAAATCTATTTTCAGCCACAGGCGGCTCAATCAGAAAGCAATACAAAGACGGTGGAATTCTTAAAGGCGGTTTAGGAAACAGAATTGTTAGAAGTTTAAGATTTTTACTTAATACAAAAGATGCTATAAACTATTATAAAGAAGGCTATAGACAAGAAGCAATAGAAGCAGGAGCTAGAGCAGTTGGAATAGGTGCAAGAGAACAACGTCTTAATGAAAGAGATGCAGCTAAAGCTATTAATGATGCAGTAGCAGAAGGAATACTTAAAGAAGAACACGCTGTACCAGTAGATGATTATGGGTTTACTAAAGGAAATGTTGACGAACTTTTTAATGCGGTCAACCACGGTCTTTTATCTTTCAGATATGGTACTAATCCTGCTATGAGAGGGCTTCTTCAATTAAAAGAAGGTGAAAAATTTGGACAAGCGGCAGAAAATCCAATAGATAGTTCTGTAGATTCTTTTAATAATTCAAGAGGTTTTTATTTAGAACAACAAGGACTAACTGAATCCGCAGCTTTACAAGAAATGATTAGAAGTAAACAAAGAACAGATTTAAAATTAAATCTAGGCTTACCTCTAGTGCGAGGGCAAGATTTTATTTTTAATTCAGAAGATTTAAAAGCCGTAGGAACACAAGAAACATTAGGCCCATTATATACTGGTAGGATTGAACGCAATAAAGGCGGTAAATTACTAGGCAGCTTACATAGGAGCAACTGTAAATGAAAACATTACTTGGTTTAATAATAGCTACTGCACTACTGGTATCAGCTAGTAAAGTATATTCAAATGAACCTACTTATGTAGATGATGTAGCTTCTATTATTAATAACAACTGTGTTGTCTGTCACCGCGAAGGCGGTATAGGCCCAATGCAGTTTGAAAACTACGAACAGGTTCGCCCGTGGAGTCCTTTGATTCAGCTTAAAGTAGCTAACAGAGAAATGCCGCCCTATGCTTATGATGAAGGCATTGGCATACAGGAATTACATGGTGATTGGAGGCTCTCTCAGGCCGATATAGACACGATAGTAGAGTGGGTTAATACAGGATCAGAGTACGGAGATACTGACGTTGTAGTGCAGCCTCCGAGCCTCTCAGACCCCGATCAGTGGAACTTCTACGAAAACTTTGGAGAGCCTACGTTGGTTATACCATCTACTCCAATAGATATTCCGGCTACAGGAAACGATCTCTGGCACAAACATAATGTAGCCAGTGGACTAACTGAGGACAGGTGCATTAAAGCCATCCAAGTTAAGCCAAGAGGAGAGGCTAAGAGTGTGGTTCACCACGCTAACAGTACTGTTACTTTAGAAGGCGAGAGGTACGGTATGCTCACTGAATACGCTATGGGTAAGTGGGGTGAAATAGTACCAGAGGGGGTGTGTAGAACCATACCTGCTAACGCAGAGATAGCTTGGGACATTCATATGTTCCCCGGAGGTCTTGGAGCTATAGCCCCCGGAACTATTATTAAAGATAATGTAGTAGAGATAGGGCTGTGGTTGTATTCTCCAGAGGAATCCCAAGAACTTGCTTACGAACAAGACCTGAGACTATACAGGATTAGCGATCAAGCTGATATTGTTATCCCGCCCAATGGTTATTCTATGACACAAGGCTTTCACTCCTTTGATCACCCAGTTCGTATAGACTCATGGCAACCACATGGACATTTAAGAATGAATGCAGCAAGCTTTGAGATATTCTACCCCGATACTGGGAGAACAGAGCAGATCAGTCAGGTATCTAACTGGAGTGCAACGTGGCATCACAGTCATTTGTATGATCCAGACTATGCCCCACTACTACCAACAGGAGCAGTGTTAGTTTTAAAACAATGGTATGACAACACAGCAAACAACCCTAACAATCCTGATCCTGATATGTGGGTTGTAGGAGGTAGTAGGACAGGGGATGAGATGACTCACGCATGGATAGCAGTAACACATCTTGATGAAGAGAAGTATCAAGAACTTATAACTGAGAGAAACAACAAGAGGTTAGTAGCTCAATGAAACATTTAATACTTACAGCTTTACTACTGACAGGCTGTAGCAACTTCGGAGCGCCTAGTGGAATGTCCTTACACTTACAAGAGTACCCTCAATTTAACTGGATTGATCAAGATATTTTTATGTTGAATGTTAGGACTTGTAGAAGCTTAGACTACTGCGCTGCGGAACAACTATTTAATTAATATAGAAGGTGAATATATGTTAGCTTTATATACAGAAGAACAATTAGGTGCAGCGTATCAAGTATATGCGCGGGTACACGCCTCAAAAGAAATAGAGATAGTAGACTTTGAAACATACAGAAGTATATTTGAATATCAATATATGGCTATGACTAAAGCTGATGAAATTTTTGACGGCACATTTGACACAACGATAGAGCATTAAGATAAACTTTGCACTTCCTTTTCTATATAAGTATGCAAGTCTTCTAGTTTAAAGCACCCTTCTTTAACTATTTTATTAATAATAGGTATGTAATCTTTATTAAATATTTTTTCTATTTCCTTTACTGGTAAGTGTTTAAATTCAGATATTATATTCCCATCTCTTGCAATAAATATTCTAAACGAAACAAGATTCCCTTCTTTTTTATTGTTCATACTACCTCCTTAGTCTTCTAAACGCAGACTTTTAAATTGAACAGTTTCTATATTACCTTTGATGCCTCCTTTCATATAAGTAGTAGCTCTCCCTTCAAAAAAGTTTTGATGCTCTACTCCTAGTACATCATCTAACCAAACAAGCGGGTTATCTTTTACTTCAAAATTAGGTTTTAAACCTAGTTGTAGTAAACGCCTGTCTGCTATATATCTAATATACTCCTTCATTTCAGACTTAGTAAGTCCTTGAATGTCTCCCATTTCAAATACTAAATCTAAAAACTTATCTTCTAACTTAACCATTTCTCTGCAAGCTTGGTATATTTCTTTCTTAAAATCATCTGTCCAAAGATGTATATTCTCTTTCATAAATTCTCTAAAGAGATTAGTCATTGCTTCAACGTGTAACGACTCATCTCTTATACTGTAAGTTACTATCTGTCCCATGCCTTTCATCTTACCAAAGCGCGGGAAGTTTAAAAGAATTGCAAAGCTGCTAAAGAGTTGTAGTCCCTCAGTAAAGCCTGAATAGATTGCTAAGTTTTTAGCTATGCTTTCTTTGTTAGATACTTTAAAGGGCACCGCGTTAATGTAGTCGTGCTTGTCGGCCATAGCTTCATATTCAGAAAAAGCTTTGTACTCTGTATCAGGCATATTTACAGTATCTAATAACAAGCTGTAAGCGTGTTGATGTATTGATTCCATGTTCGCAAAAGAAGACATCATCATTCTAGCTTCTGGTTTCTTAAAAGCCCTCATGTATTTATCTATATAACAAGACGCTACATCCACATCAGACTGCGTAAAGAGTCTAAATATCTGAGTCAATAAATTCTTTTCAGACTCATCCATGTCCTGCCAATCTTTAACATCATTGTGCAGGGGTACATCTTCCGGCAACCATATCATTTGATTCTGCTGCACGTAGTAATCAAACATCCACGGGTAATCAAAAGGTTTATAATAATCTCTTGTTCCTAATAAGCTCATTTAGATTCCTTCATTAAATTAGTTATTGATTCAAAATCATTTTTTGCATTAGTTAATTTGTTGTGTAAGTACATAGCAGACCAACACCCTAAGACTGCTCCGGTTGCAAGCTTCCACACTAAGTCCCAACTAGCCCCTAGTTTTACTATGTTAATAATTATATATACTTCTGTAAAGGCCATAGCCAAACTAAATACAGGTACAAATAAATAATTATTAAACGCAACATTGCGTTGTTGAAATGCTTTAACGAATACAGAAATATAACTAGCTATTATTAAGTACATTAAACTCTGCTCCTATCTCTGCTATAATTTCCCAATATCTTGTAACCATTCCTTTTGGAATTACCATGACAGCATTAACATACTCTTCATCCTTTTTGCTGTGGTAACGATCAGTACATAATATAATTTCATTATCATTATCCGCTACTAAATAACCTACGCTTGATCTAAGCACAGGTTTTAATTTTCTAGCATCAGATATGAGATGATCCTCAGTATCTATCCAAGCATCTTCCCACTCAACCTGCATGATACAACCTAATAGTGCATCATGGTGCGGATTATTTGGTTTATCCTTCACAACTTATACACCCCTCTTCCTCTAAATTAATTTTAGGTATTTTAATATTAACATTCTCTGTACTACGGGCAGCGTTAGAACGTAAGTAGTATAAAGATTTAAGTCTATGTATACCCGCCCAATGTATATCGTTTAAATACTGTAAGAAATTGTTGTGAGTTTCTTGGTCTGCTTCTATAGGTGGAGATTTAAAAAATAAATTAACACTTTGACTTTGACATATATACTCTTGACGCATAGCAGCGTGTTCTATAATCCATATTTGATTTATCTCTGGTGCTGTTTTAAATATTTTCTTTTGTTCATCAGATAAAATATCTAGGTGCTGCACTGAACCTTCATTTGCTGCTATATCTTTCCATATCTCTTCTCGTTTTTTTCCAGTAGGAACAAGCTCATATAATAAATCATCAAGATATTTGTTTCTAACTTTAAAGCTGCCAGATAATGTCTTGTGTGTATAGACATTAGCTCTATTAGGTTCTATAGAGGGGCTAGTAGCACCACATATAATAGAACTAGAAGCGTTAGGAGCTACGGCAAGAAGATGTGCGTTGCGTTTACCACTACCTTTCATGTCGGGAGCCTCACCCCGTTCTTCTCCTAGTTGTCTTGTGGCTTTGTCGGCTCTGTCTTTTATAAAAGAAAAAGCTTTGTTGTTAAAACTTGCAGCATACATACTTTCAAAAGGTATGTTATTCTTTTGTAAGTAACTATGGAAACCCATTGCCCCTAAACCAATAGACCTTTCTCGCATAGCTGAGTAGGCTGCTTTAGAATATCCGGGCTTATCACCAACTAAATCAATAAAGTTTTCTAGTACATTATCTAGCATAGTAATTAAATCAGATATAAAGTTATCTTCTTTAGACCACTCATTAAAGTATTCTAGGTTCACACTAGATAAACAGCAAACCGCTGTTCTATTTTCATCAGTTGGCAAAGTTATTTCAGAACATAAATTACTTTGCTTTATTGTTAAGCCTAGTTTCTTTTGTTCCTCTGGCAGAGCAGCATTACAATTATCTATGTTAATTAAATAAGGCTCACCAGTTTCCATTCGGGTCTGTATTATTTGAAACCATAAATCTCTTGCTTGTACAATCTTTACTGCTGTATTAGTTTTAGGGTCTATCAATCTCCACTCATCATCTTCTGCTACAGCATTTAAAAATTCATTAGTAATATTAATTGCATTGTGTAGATTCAAACACTTCCTATTTAAATCACCGCCCGTAGTCTTACGCATATTAATAAACTCTTCTACTTCGGGGTGTGATATATTTATATAAGCGGCATAGCTTCCTCTTCTAGTTACGCCTTGGTTAAAGGCCAACATCTGAGAGTCTACAACGTGCATAAAGGGTATTGATCCAGTACTGCGGCTACCGTTAGAAGTATCCACGCCATTGCTGCGAATATCACCCCAATGTCCACCGATGCCTCCACCTCCACTTGCAAGCCAAATGTTCTCATCATAGTGAGCAGATAAACCATCCCTAGAGTCAGGTACATAATTAAGAAAACAACTGATAGGTAAACCCCTACTTGTACCCCCATTAGAAAGTATAGGAGTACTGAAGCTAAACCAATGATTACTAGCGTACTCGTAAAGTCTCTGTCCAAGATTAAAATCAGTATGTCCTTTATAAGTTGCACCAAAAATAGCGGCCCTAGCAAAAGCTTGTTGAGCATGAGTTTCACCTTCCCATAAATATCTGTCTGTTATAGTTTCTTTAGAAAAAGAATTTAATAAGTTTTCTTTTTCATAGTTAATATGAATACCTAAATATGGCTGAACACCAATCTTCTCAGTCATTGACTTGCTTCTCCTTACGTTTAACTTTTTGTTTTTTAGGCTTAGGTTTTTCTTGTTTCTTTTTTCTGTTATATCTTTCGGTTCTTTCTAATTTACGATCCCACATTTTCCGTTACCTTAGAAATAAGTTTGTCTAAGTACCATCGGGCCTTTCGTAAATCTGTTACATTATCTTTGTATCTAAATCGCCATACATATTTTAACACATTATTACGCAAGTAACCTTCAAACTCTTCTTTAGTTGAGGCTGCTTCAATAGCATCAATACATTCTATATTGCCTTTGTTGTAATGTGCCGGACTAGAAACATTACTACTTTGGTTCTTTAATTGTTGGTGTACCCTATCCCATTCTTCTGGTGTTGCATTATCAATACTCATAGTGTCTCCTACTCACTCTCAATGTTTAAAGTATTATCTTTACGATAGTTTATATCTACCCATTCACTTGGTAAAGAGTCTTCACTGTACCATGCAAATCCATTTGCTGATGCCCATTCTCCATGACTTCTTTTTGTACCATCCTTTCTTCTCTTAGCTTGTGGCATAGGAGCAGAAGGATTGGCAAACAAAAAAACTAATTCTGTATTAGGAGGCAATGCTTTTTTAACCCATATATATTTACTGTATTCGGCAAAGTCCCAGAACCTTCCTTTAGCTTCTAACAAAATTATTTTATTGCCCATAATTCTAACAAAGTCAGGCTCATAAACGTGTTCAATTATATAAGCTATTTCTTTAGTATGATGATTCCATTGTTTTAACAGCCCATTGTGAAGCTCATGTTCCCAATTAGAATCATAGCTAGGAGGTACGTTCTTTTCTTTAGGCCGTTTAATTCTAGGCTTTCTAAATCCCTTGCGAATTTTTTTATTCAATGTCCTTTAACCTCACTGTAGTAACGTCCATGTTAGTCTTTCTAATTAAAGTTTTTATTTTTTTAACTGTCCACTTAAAAGAGTAGGCACTTAAAAATATTTGATTGTTAGCAAAGACATGAGTTTGACTAGAAAGATATGAGAGTATATTACTTTCATTTATATTTTCTGATTCTTTTTTAGATACTAAAGTTTTAAACCATTCAACTAGAACAGTCTTAGATTGTTTCCGTATCTGCTTGCAAAGCTTGGAATTCATGATCTACCTCCTGTACTTTAGGCTCTGCTACTACTTTAGTCAAGAAGGCATAGCCCTTAGAATATTGAAACACCCGTAATCCTTTACCGTTATTAGAGTCTTTAAAGCATTCAAACTTATAAGGACACCAAGCACAGTTCTTATGTATCTTTTCATTGCCCTTTGTACCATCAGCTACAGGTTTAAAACAGAGGTCAGCCGGAGGCGTATTCTTTTTAAGAGCTTTGTTTATATTCTTTATCTTACTTCTGATGTTTGGTTTATCTAAATCCTCTGGTTGGTAGAAACATAGCTCACCGTTTTCTTTATTGATAACTAATAAACCACCGTTGCTTGTACCTTCAGACTCTTCATACCCTGCAAGTTGCCCCAAGTAACCGAAGGGATCATCATCTCTGAGTGTTCCGTTTTTAAATTTACTAAAGGCAAAGCCCGATGCAGTTTTAATATCAACAACTTCATTGTCAATGATACAATCTATGTGGCCTGATACACTATCTACTACAACTTCTTTTTGTTCTCCAGTTAAGTCGTGACCAGATATAGTTACAAAAAGTTTTACTAGTTCTTCTAGCATATGACCATACAAAAATTTAATTTGAGTAGGAGGATTAGGTTTAGATTCAGACTGTTTGTTTTTATATTTGTTATCAAACCATAAGCGCCTTGTACCCTTACCAACATTAGACATCCTTATAGAAAAGTTAGAATCTCTTTTAGTTGGATTAGCCCAAGAACGCATGACATCTTTCATAGCCTCACCGAAGTCTTCTATCTGTTGTTCAGATATGTCTAAGGCTTGGCCGTCTGATAAAGGCTCTATGGTTTTGTATATATCTTCAATCAGATTTTTCATTTCTATGCTCCACAAATCTAAGTTGTCTAGTAGCAGGATTATATCCTAATAGTTTTACTCCTAGTTCTTTTTGTAATTCAGTTCTTACTTGATGAGTACAATAATAATTCCCCTCTTTGCGGGGATCATGTGATTCTGTTTTTACATCTATTAGTGTAGCATTTCCATCCTTATAAGCAATTAAATCTATTGGCCCTTGAGTACCTGCATTAAGGAAAACTTCATAACCATTATCCCACAGCCAAGTAACAGCATAAAATTCTGATAAATCCCCAACCCTACTATTAGAATGTTTAATGTGTTTCATTAATGGATGTCTCCATAGTTGTGAGAAAAAGTTTCTTCACCCGTCCAAATACATAAATTATAAATAGGGTACTTGTCTTTTTTCTTATCCTTTATAATACAAAACTCTAACTTAACTTTTCTTAGGGCAGGGTCTTGCTGTGCAGCATCATACCCCCATATAGCATTCCTTACACTTTTGGTTGTTATAACATCAACCGGAAACCAAGTGTCATCACATCCATATTCTTCACCCCAAACTGTGTATTCGTATTTCCCATATTTGTTAATGTGTTTCACTCCAGTTATCTCCTATATGATACTCACCATCTAAAGGACATTTTGTATTAAACTCTAGCCCTGCATTTTGTATAGCCAATACACCTAGCTCACCCACTTTCTTGGCATCTTTCTTTACTACTTCTATCTGCCATTCATCATGGATGTTAGCAACAAAGTGTGCGTCTAGATCATGCTCTATAATATAATCATTCAAAAGCTCTAGTGCTTTCTTCATAACTATACTACCACCGCCCTGTAGTAAAGCATTAAGGGCTGAGTGTGCTGATCTAATGTATATCTTTCTACCATCTAATCCCTTGATATATCCCTTGGACGCTGCTCTTGTAACTCTATCTTTAAGATTTCTAAGTGATGGGAGATTAGCAAGGAAGCGTTGTTTAAGTCGTTGACCATCTTGTTTGCCTCCTCCAACCACACTTCCAAGCTTTTCATTTCCCGCTCCGTAGATGAAGGCATATATGAAAGTTTTAGCCTGATTTCTAGATTTAAGTCCTGCAATTTTTTGATTAGCGGAGTGTATGTCTCCGTGCAAAATTTCATTTGTAAACTCCTTATCGTTCATGTAATGTGAAAGCATCCTTAACTCTAGACCAGAAGCATCTATACCTACTAGATTATAACCTTTGGGAACTGTCCAACAAGCTCTACAATCCTTACCATAAGGTGAGTTAGAGCTAGGAACTTGGGCTAAGTTAGGTTCTCTATGGGTCATACGACCCGTAATTGTACCGTTGTGATTAACAAAACCATGTACTCTGTCTTGATTATCTACACTATCTAACCAAGATTTTATCTGAGCTATACGCTTTTGGTACATAAGATAGTTAGCAATAAGTTTTGCTTGCGGTATACTGTCAATCTTTTTAAGAGTTGATTCATCTACAATAGGCTGACCAGTAGGTGTAAACTTGGTAGGCTTCCAACCAAACTTTTGTAAGTACTCACCTATCTGTTTGCGGGAGCCTAAGTTAAACTCTGTTCTGCTTCTCCTTGCTATCTGATCCTGCTCATTTAAAACATCGTACTCATCAGAGTTTAATCTGTACTTAACACCGTTAGCATCTACGGCCATCTTAGATAACTTACCCGCACTAGTCTTAGTAGGATAAAGAATTAAAGTATGTTCTTCTGGCTTGAACTCTTTATGTACCTCTGCAACTGTAGAGTCTAATCTATCTTTTAATGTAGCAAGCAGGAGAGAGGCAAACTTAACATTTAATAAGAAACCTTTTTCTCTCTGCTTATTTAAGATACCCGCAATGCTTTGCTCTAGTTCTATAGATTCCCTAGAGAAACCATGCTTCTCTTTACTTAGAGCATCATACACTCTCTTGTTAAGTAGTACATCTCTCTCACAATATGTCACCATCTCCTGTGAGAAGTTACCATAGTCTGTAAACTCTATCTTAGGAAAGTCTAATCTAAATCCCCAAGATTCAAGACCATGATTACCTTCTCTCACTGGATTAAACAAACGCGAAAGGACTAAAGTATCTACTAATTTCTTAGAAGATAAATCAACTCCCGTAAGTTTATGTATCACAGGTATATCAAAACCAATTATGTTGTGACCAATTAATTTATCTGCACCCTGCAATTTCTTAATGCCTTCTTGTAATGTATCTCCATAATAAGAATTAAGTTCTTCTGTTTGGACATCACAAGTACTAAGACACCAAATCTTAGTAGCTTTAAGATCATCAGTTTCTATATCAAATACTAGAGAACTCATAGTTCTTCTCCATCATCCTCAAAGTCTGCGGCATCTAATTCTTTAAGTCTACCAGTATCTTGATCATATAGCAAATGAGTTGCCATACCCACATCACCAGTATATCTAGATTTAAGTACACGCATATGAGTTGTTTGTGCATCTGTAGGGTCTTCAGATTGTTGGTTACGTTCTAAAGCTATAACACAATCAGATAGCTGAGCAATAGATTGAGAACCTCTAAGATGATTTAACCCTACAGTAACACCATTCTCATGCCCCCTGTTACCCTCTACTCTACGAAGGTGAGACACTAGTACCATCCCTGCCCCTGTTTCTTCAACAATAGATCGTAGCCTAGTCATAATACTATCTATAGTTCTACGTTCATCTCCTTCTGTTGTCGCTGATACAAGCATATGAAGGTGGTCAACTATAATCCACTTACAGTCGCAACCAATAATCATAAATCTAATCTTACTAAAGATTTCATCTATGTCATTTGATCCAAAGTGTGCGTGAATCCATACTCTACCATTGTCATATATCTTACTATAGACTTCATCTAAATAACTTTTATCGTAGCCTTCTCTGATATGGTCTACATATAATCTGTCGTTTGCCTCTATTGACATTAGACAATCAAGGGTTCTCATATCATGTTCTTCAAGGGCTACAATGCCTACGTTATCTTGAGTGTGAGTTATTAACCAATGCTCTAGCTCTCTTGTAATACTAGATTTACCTAGCCCAGTACCACCAGTTAAAGTAATTAACTCTCCGGCTCTGAGTCCGTATAGCTTTTTATTTAAACCCTCCCAAGGAAAAGGTACTGACTCTTTTTTCTCCCTGTTAAAATACTTTTCCTTTAAGTCTTTAGCATTGACCACTCCACTAGGCGTATAAATTCTAGCGTTCCACCAAGCAGCGGTATAAGCATGAGCCGATCCTTTACGGAGCATATCATTAGCATCTTTAAACTCTTCTGAAAGATGTAGTATCTTTGCTTTGCCCGGAGTTAATAAAGTAGCTACTTTCTTAGCTGCTTCTCTTCCGGGTTTATCATTATCAAAGTTTATAACTACAGTTTCATACTGCTCAAGAAATTCTAAAGATTGTTTAACATCTTTGACTGCACCAGACGCACCGTTCTTAATAGAAACTACAGGCCACTTAGAACCTAACAGTTCATAAGCAGCCATAGCATCACACTCACCCTCTACAATAGTAATATATTTCCCACCTGACGATCTACATAACTGCTCACCAAAGAGGCCACTCCCTTGGCCCGTTCCCTTCCATGTAAACATCTTGTTTTGCTCTCTAACTTTATAGCCCACAATTTCATTCGCTATATAGTAAGGGTACAAGTGTTTAATTATCTTACCTTCAAAGTTTTTTACGGCCTTAACTCCGAAAGTCTTGGCTGAGTTTAAAGATATTCCTCGGTCAGTAAGGGCTAAGAACTCTCCTTCTGCATAGTTCATAGTATTATTCCTATAAGGTTTTATATCTATAGGAGTTGAATCTATACTGCCATCGCAAGCCTCCTCATAATTTTTAAATCTAGTCTTACAACTAAAACAATATCCCGATCCATCTTCATTTATAGACACAGGATCACTCCCGCCACAATCAGGGCAGGGCAAATGATATTTAGCAAACGCCATACTTATTCCTCTAATAAACTACCTTGCATTGATTCTTCTCTAGCTTGAGAGCCTAGTACAATCCAGTAAAGCCATAGTCCGTTCCTTACATATTCCTTTTCAACTGAATAACTACCATACTTTTTCTTTCTAAAGTCTCTAAGAGCAGCACTAGCTGATGCTTCTGGAGAGTTGGTAATTAAACTAATCTCAGAGAGGCTGCGCTTCATGCCATCTTTCATAAGATTAAATATGCGATCTCTCTGTTTAGTTAATCGCGGTTCATCACGATGATAATTATATCCGTTAGTAACCATACTTATTCCTCTTATTTATATGCTTCATTAATATCTGGAGTTGATGGATCGTCACCTACATACTGACCCTTATCATCTCTAGCCCGTTCACGTTCTATTAAAGTTTCTTCATGGCATTCAGTATCCATGATGTCAGACCTTAAAGATTGAAGTGCTTCTCTAAGTATCATTACCTTATCACTTAGATCACTCAATTCTTTTAGAGCTTTCTGTGCAAGTTTAAACTTTAACTTACCTTCAGCACTAAAAAGGGAGACATTAAAGTCTCCCTCATCAGTCCTAAAGATTGCTGTAGAATCTTCAGGGATTAAACTCATAGCTCATCTTCCTCTTCTAAAGATTCTTCTACATCAAACTCATCTCCGGCTTGGTTGTAGGAAACTAAGTCTAGGATTTGTACAGCCTGAAGATCAAGACCTTTATAAGTCTTACCCTGCCGGACAACTTCCCATTCTTTATACTGGACATTACCAATAGAACCATTACCAACTGACACATCTATTTCATTCTTAGACTTGTCAAATAGTTTTGGTGCAGGACGAGTAATTCCATTAGGGCCACTGACCTTACGCTTAACTACAACTGCCGGACCTTCATCCATTTCTTTAATGTTGAAGCCACGATCTTTAAAATCAGCAGCAGTTGCGTCATCTACTATTACATTAACCGAGTATACTGGTTCATAAGTAGTGTTAGGTACAGTGATTGAAGCCCAAACTAGTGGGCGATTTTTTAGTACAGCCATGCTATATACCTCCAAAGGTATGGTTTAAAAATAAGTTAAGTAACATCCTTGTCAGTTTCTCCTTTATGCTTTTTATAGCCCCTCTTTGATTCCTTATACTTGTCAGAGTGTACCATAAATTTGTTAAACTTCCTAGCATTTTTTGCTACAGGATTGTTTTTATTTCTGAGTTGATTGGGCGGTGATCTACGCATTTTCTTCCTCATATGTTTCTACAAGTAATCTAATTGCTTCACGATACAATATACTTTTCTTGTTGTCAAATGGTATACCTTCTAGTGTATCTAAAAGTAACCGAAGATCATCATAAGTTTCTTTTGTTATCATATATATCCTCCGTTAATTTTTTCCACGTTCCATCAAAATACATAGAGACCATTGCATAGATAGCTATGTCTACACCTATGATAATTAAAAACATTACATATCCAAGTACATTCATTTGTAAAATTTCTCGCTCATGTTATTAATTGTTCTTCTGTGCGTAGTACCAAGTGTTTCTTTTTCGTCATCTGAATATGCAAAAGGCGTACACTTTTGTATATGTCCACCAGAATTTACATAAGCTATTGTTTGTTGTTCAATTTTTTTACTGAGTAATTCTTTATCTAATACTGGTTCTTCTCCTTTTTTATTTCTATTAAACAAGAAAGCTCTGTCTGTCATTTGATTTCTTCTATTCTTTAATGTTGTCATTATATTCTCCAGTTAAATAAGTGTAATGTAATTCAGACACATGGTTGCCATCAACAAAATCTTTAGGATACTTACTTGCTATCATTGAACACCAAGAGTTCCATAGATTTTCTGTACCATAATCGTGGCACAGTGTAATATATTTTTCTATCCTGCGTCTGTTATTTTCTTTTGCTTTTTTACCTGTAAGTTTCTTGTTATATTTCAACAGGTTAATATCAACACCATAAGTTTTAATGTTATGTACATCCATACATCCAACCAAACCCGCTACAAGTTGACATACAAAGCCTGCTTTGGCTATTCCTAAACCCGGAATTTTTAGAAAGATTTTCATTAACGATACTGCTTGAGCATGAGGCGTAAGGTTTTTAGAATTTATTACTGCCATCATTTGTCCATAAATAAAATACTTATGTATTGTCATATAGTTAAAAGCAAACTGTTTACTACCCCATATATATTTAGAGTTTGATTTGTTTATCAACATATCAAACAACATACTACCAACCAATGACCATTTTTGTTGTATGCTTAATGATACCATCATAACAACTAAAAAGAAATTGTCTGGATTTCTTTGAGCAAAAGAATTTATTTTTGGATTGTGTACTTTAAACATTCTTAACTCTCCTACGATTCATAGTTCTTATTAGATAATGTGTATAACAATTTGCACACCATAACAATCCATTTGTGGTGACAACAGCTTTACATTCTTTACATATAGAACACTTAGAATCAGACATACCATTCTCCTATAATTTCAACTGGCTCCTCAGTTTCAATCCATACCTTTGCACCACAAGATAATGGTTTATCAGGACTATAAATAACTTTACCGTTAGTAAAATTAACTTCATTACATTTTCTGTTTTGTTTGTAATCCTTTACAGTTAATACAGCTTTGTTATCTCCTTTAGCATTAGCTTTAATGTTGTGTTGGTTTACATGAATATAAGTTTTCATTAGGCTTGCCCCCATTTATATCTTAAAGGATCTACATCTTGGTTAATAAAAGTAGAATCACAGATACTCATTTCTTTAAGTTCATACTCAGTATCAAAATCTTCTTTCATTTTATTTTTTATAAAAATCGCGTTGTCTTTATTAATATAGCAAGAATCTGGAAGATAAGTATCTGCTTTCTTTAATACTAATATATATATTTTCATAATATTTTCCTTAAAAAGAGGGGGCTTTTACACCCCCTAAAGTACTACCACCACACAAGTTATGCTGCTATTGTAAATCCTAAACTATCATTATCTAAAACCTTTTGTATTCTCTTGCCTCTATGTTGTTGGATACCTGCAACATTTGTTGACTTACCTCTAACATGAGTAGCCCAATCAGTAAGTGTATTGTAAACACCCCAAAGATTAGAACCTAATACACCACGATAATGAGTGTTCCACTTGTCCCACAAATACATAAGATTTCTTGAGTGTTTAATTTCTTTTCTATCAAATAAATACTCACCCCTGATAGTTAGAAAAAGTCCTCTGTCTCCACCAAATTCACTGTGAGCCATGTGTTGTTGCACTATACCTTTAAGCTCAGAATTTTCTAAAACTTCTGTAAAGATTAATAATGCTTTGTAATCATCTACACTAGTACCATACCACTCATGCCATAGTTCTGATTGTTGCATAAATATTGGGATAGCTCTAGTAATTACATCAGCAGCATGAGCAATATCTAAGTGTCTGTTATGCCTAGATTTATATAGCGTAGCAGAATTACTAGTAAATATTTGCCCATTAAAACAAGCTCCTTGTACTGCTCCGGCTGAAGTAATGTAAGGCCATGAACCATTAAAACTATTGATGGCTAAGAATTTTAAATGTGCGCTATCACCATCGGGAGTAGTTATAGAATGATTAGGTAACTCATGAGTAACAAAAGATCGTTTACCTGTAGCATCTAATCTTATAGTTTCTATTACAGAACTGTCAGCTAAACCTGACCGAGCTATAATATCTCTTTGATTATCTATCATATCTTTATGTGATAAAGGTTTATAAGAATCACTGTGTATCCCTAATACAACACCATTATCATCATTTACACTAGCAAATTTATTAGGAATGCGAGTGCCATCTTCAAGATAAAGTGGTGAATACTCTACAGGAAAGTCAGCTCCATCATAACTTAATCCACGTAGTGCCAAGTTAGCTTCTTGTTGTGCAGTTGTATTTAAAGTTGTTACGTTGTTGTATTGCATGGTGTTTCTCCAGTTGTATAAATTAATAATCTTCTAAGTAACCAATCCTTTTATTTGAATCGTCCTTTACTACCACTATAAAATAACCCCCATCATTTTTATTATACTCTACATTATAAATATAATCGGGGTGATAATGATACTTCATTGCTTCGTAAGCACTTTTTAAATTGCTAAAACGAACTTCTTTTTCTTTTATATCAGGCACTTCTTGTATTGGAGTACCTTCATAATCTATATATCCATTGCTATCTGCCCCACTCATTTTAATGTAACTCCTTATCATCTTCGGTAACTAAAACAAAATTTTCTGCTGCTATTTGAAACTTTTCTTTATCCCATTCTTCATCTTCTATAATTTTATTTACTAAACTCTGCATAGCTAATGAACCATTTATAATACTAATTTCAGCTTTACCTAAAATTAATGCTATCAATGTCTTAGCTCTCATTATTTCTTCTAGCATTTCATCAGACTCTTCAGTATCTTTAGCTTCTATTTTTTTAAACTCAATTACATCACCCATTTTATTTCCTCCATTAATTTAACAAATGTATTATGATCTAAATCTTCCATACTAATATGCCTCCTTCCAATTTTTAGGTAGTGATTTTCTTTTAGTTGAAACACAATACCAATACCAAGCATGGTTTTTAGCAGCGTTCCAATATCTATTATGTAAAATTCTTTTACCTTCTTTCAGAGATTTTTTAATAACCTTACCGCCAAAAGTAACTTTAAAGTATATCCACTTTCTACCTATTCTAACACTGTGCATTCTTTGACCATCATTTAAATTAATATCTAAAGTAAATTTGTCTCCCATTTTTGGTTCAGTTAATTGTGTTTTATTATTTAAAATGTTAATGCTTGTAATTGTAGTCATGTTACCTCCTGTAATTTTTAGGGTAGTTATCTTGCCACCATGTCCATTCAGGCATAGACCTATCTGTTGGTGGGATTTCTTTAATTGTACCTCCTGTTTTAAAGAACTCCTCAATCTGAGAAGCAACATTCAGGGGTTCTTTTGTTTTTACTTTGTCGGGGTTGTTGATTACCTCTTGATGGGCCATCAGTTTAGCTAGACCTGATGGGAAAGTGATGTGTTTCTCTCCGTTGATTTCGTTATAGGGCACCTTTAGTTTGTTGCTCATCTTGCAATCTCCTTGTTTTTCAGGCAGTTGGGTGGCTTTTGTGATGTTCAGCCTAGCACACTCTGGCACCCAGTGTCAACCCCCCCTAAATATATATTGGTTTAATATATATGGTGAAGGTTTAAATTTTTAGTTACTGATTATTACAATAAAAAATGGAACATCCTTGTTCCTAATACTACTACAGGAATTTATTTAACTCTTTAATTTTCGGTCAACGCTATTTAAATTTTCGGTCCACTTCAATACAAATATTTTTAATTTCGGACTACATAAATCTAATCACTGCAAAAAAAAATAAACTCTCTTAATTCAATTAAGAACTAAGAGAGCTTAGTAAGTTACTTAACTCTAGAGATTAAACCTTTTGAGATAGTAACTTCAGCGTAAAATTCTCGCTTAAAACCAGTGATGTGAGGTCGGTTAGAGCCATAAATTACTTTATTAGGAGCATATTCTTCTCCGAATATTGAAGTCTCTGTGTAATTCAGTGGCTCACCGACCGCCTCGGCTAAAACTTTTTTAGTAGGATAATTTAAAACTAACATAATGTTCTCCTGTAGTGAGTAAAATTTTTTGAGTCCTTCACCCGCTGAGGGCGAACAAAAATTTTACGGTAGGAGAACATTATGTGCAAGTAAATTATCCTACAATAAAATAAAAAAAAATAAAAAAAAACTCAAAACCTTTTTATAACATATAAATAAAAAAATCCCCGCTATAAAGCAGGGATTCTTTGACTTCTAAGATGATTAAAATGCAGGTAAACCATCTCTCTTGTAGCGCTTCATAACTTTAGGCTGAAGCTTTAGCTTCGTGCTTGTAAGTTTCTTGGGAAACATTCCACTGAACTTAACTGATGAAAAATGCTTACGGGGATTTCCATCATATCCAAGGATGGTCTTTCCCTCTGAATCCTTCATCTCTACGATGCATTCAGAACCTATCAGACCCAAGAAGCGTTTGTAACAAATGCCTCTCATTGAAAGAGGAATACTTACTTCATCCTCTAAAGTTACATTCAACTGATACGCTGCGGGTTTTGCAACGGTGTTCCAATCAAGAGTAGTGTCTTGAGTGTCTGCTCCGTTGGCACGAATTAACTCAAGTTTATCTTGAGTTGTGTTAGGTTGTTTAGCCATAGTGTTTCTCCTGTAGTGGCTAGTGGATTTAGCGGAGAGATTTTTTATCCCCCTCACACTTGCAGGGGGGCAATGAAAAATATTGGAGCGCTTTAAATCCACTAGGCTCTTCAGGTCTAGAAACACTTGAGCTAGACGGCCTGACGCGGCTCTTAGATGAACTAAGTTAATTCGGGCGCAGACACTCTTAGACCTACGTTGAATTGGGAGATTGTTGCAGGCAGCGTATCATGCTCGTTTAATGTAACTTTAGACGCTTGGATGAAGTAACAGTTATTTCTCTATGAGAGGCATTTGTAATGCTTCTTGGGTTGCATTGATAGGTTCAATCGTAGAGAGCTTTGAAGGATGGGAAAGCCCATTTGGATAGTACTGATGGAAATGTAAGCATTGGCTTTGAAGAGGTTAAGTTCGTTCTGTTTAATGTTAGAAACTTACAAGCAATCTTGCCTAATATGAAGTGTGGAGAAAGAGATGGTGCCCTTACCTGCTTTTGAATCTTAGAAGTTGTATTAGAATCCCTACACTTTGGGCGGGGATTTTTGAGATTTGTATGTTATATATTAATAAACTCCATAGGATAATTGTGGTTGAAGTTATTAATTAAATAAATTATTGAAATCTTTGAAGTTCTCCAGAGTTTTAAAATAACTCTACATACTCAGGAGTTTCTGTAATACTTTGGAAACCTGATGTTGAAATCTTGGGAGAACTTCAAAGTTCCTCAAGTCTTTTACATACAAATCTTCAACCACACTTTCTAGAATGGAGCAATCTTAGAATTCTACATTGACCTCCAGAGTTCTTAGAGGGTACGCAGAAGCCCCATACCCCCCACTAGGGTATATTGTAGTTGACATACATTTTATGGTGATTTATAGTGTAAACTAGTTAGCGCGGGAACTTTAAAGACTTCAAAGGGTCTTTAGGGGAGGGATGTTGTATTTACTAGGTACGTTAAGGACGGGGGGTGGTTATGTGATGTAGTGAACCTCGGTGGGTTCTATAGTATTATACACCCAAATTACAGTTTTGTCAATATGCACTTGACAAAAGCTCAAAATGACTGTATAATACTGTATATTATGAAAAAAGAATTAACAACAAAGCAACAGACTTTCTTAGACCATCTTGTTCAAACGGGAGGTGATCCTAAAGAAGCTGCAAAGTTAGCCGGGTATTCCGAGAATGGACATTGGCAGGTTGTACACGCACTTAAAAATGAAATTATAGACTTAGCCTCTAACATACTCGCACAATCCGCACCTAAAGCAGCTATGAAACTTGTGGATATAATGGAATCCAATAGTCCAATTCCGCAAGCTAACATTAGAGTACAGGCAGCACAGACAATTTTAGACCGTACAGGTTTAGGAAAACAAGAAAGACTAGATGTTAGTCATAAAGTAGAAGGAGGATTGTTTATACTTCCGGCTAAAGAAGAGATAGTTATTAATGGAGACACGACAGAGAACGAGTAGCACAATACCTTTTGGGTATGAATTGGCTGAAGACAATAAAACTTTAAAGCCTATAGAGACTCAACTATCAATTCTTAAAACTGTAGCTGATCTTGTACAACAAGAAACACTTTCTTTAAGAGAAGGTAGTTTATGGATAGAAGAAAAAACTGGGAGGTCTTTAAGCCATACAGGGCTAAAGAAAATTATAGATAATGGAAGATTGGAAACAAAACCCCCAGAACTATCTAACTGATGAAGACGGTAACTTTATATTAAAAAAAGATGGTACACCACGTAAAAGAACAGGAAGACCTAAAGGTTCAAAGAGTAGAGGCTATAATTATCACTCAGAAACTAAAGCCAAGATAAAAGCAAGACGAGCAGTACGAACTAAAGAAAAGGGCGCAGAAAGATTAAAACAAAGACTAGATGCTAAAAGAGATTCATTAAACGCATCTAAAGAAACTTTAAATAAGTTAGATAAAAAGACAACAAATAAAGTTGTAACAGAAGATATACTTGATAAAGTTCCAAAAGCTTTAAAAGAAGAAGTCAATGACAATGTTATATTTAAGCCTAATAATGGGCCACAGACAGACTTCTTAGCAGCCCCAGAAAGAGATGTTCTTTATGGTGGTGCAGCAGGTGGTGGTAAGTCTTATGCAATGCTTATAGACCCACTACGGTTTGCACATAGAGCAGCACACAGAGCGTTAATACTTAGGCGCTCAATGCCAGAGCTAAGAGAACTTATAGATAAAAGTAGAGAACTATACCCGAAAGCCTTTCCGGGCTGTAAGTATAAAGAAGTTGAAAAACTTTGGAACTTCCCTAGCGGAGCCAAAGTAGAGTTCGGCTTCTTAGAGCGAGATGCCGATGTTTATCGGTATCAAGGCCAAGCCTATTCTTGGATTGGTTTTGACGAGATAACTCACTTACCCACTGAGTTTGGATGGAACTATCTCGCTTCTCGCCTAAGAACGACCGACCCTGAGATAAGTACATACATGAGATGTACAGCTAATCCGGGTGGTGTAGGAGCTAATTGGGTTAAGAAAAGATATGTTGATCCATATCCTCCTAATGAATCGTTTACAGGAGAAGATAACTTAACAAGAAAGTTTATTCCGGCTAGATTAGATGATAATCCTTATTTAGCTAAAGATGGACGATATGAAGAAATGCTGATGGCTTTGCCGCCTACTCAGCGCAAGCAGTTGCTAGAAGGTAACTGGGATGTTAATGAAGGCGCAGCCTTTACGGAATTTGAACAAGATGTTCATGTAATTACTCCTTTTGAGATACCTATCTCTTGGGAGCGTGTCAAAGGTATTGACTATGGTTACGCATCTGAAAGTGCTTGTATCTGGGGATCAGTAGACCCTTCAGACGGCACATTAATTATTTATAGAGAATTATATAGAAAAGGGTTGACAGGTGTTGATTTAGGACAACTAATAACCCAAATGGAATTACAAGACCCATATTCGGTTCAAGGAGTTTTAGATACGGCAGCGTGGGCTAGGACAGGAACAACAGGCCCAACAGTAGGTGAGTCCCTAATTCGTGCAGGTCATAAACTACGAAGGGCTGATAAGAATCGGATACAGGGTAAAATACAAATCCATGAATACTTGAGGATACAACAAAGCGGTAGGCCACGATTGCAAATATTTAATAACTGCCCTAGCCTGATACGTGAACTTCAAAGTATTCCTCTGGATCGTTCTAACCCAGAAGATGTAGATACACACGCGCCAGATCATGCTTATGATGCTCTGCGCTATTTAATAATGTCTAGACCAAGAATACAAGATTCATTTAGTAGAATAAGAAATCTGCATTTGGAACAGGCTTATACCCCGGCTGATAGCGAATTTGGATATTAAGGTTTTTATATGGCTGAAGAAGAAAATAGTTTAATACAAAATGCTGACGGTATTTATTTTGAAACAGTAGAAAATGAAGAAGGTATGAGTTTAAATCTTGAAGAAGATTTAAATAACCGTCTTGCAGGACTTATTGAAGATAGATTCTCATCTGCTGAAATGGCTAGAGACTCTGATGAAGGCAGATGGATGACGGCCTACCACAACTATCGTGGCTTGTATCCAAAGAATGTTAAATTCAGAGAATCAGAAAAGTCTAGAGTCTTTGTAAAAATAACTAAAACAAAAGTACTAGCAGCCTTTGGGCAGTTAGTAGATGTTATTTTTGGAGGCAACAAGTTTCCTATTGGCGTATCTGAAACAAAAGTACCAGAAGGTATTTCAGAAATTGCTCATTTAGATACAGCTAATCCTGTACCCGGAATTGAAACAAGTTCAGCAGAGATTGGAGAAGAAACACCCACTAATCCTTTTGATGTAGGATACGAAGGAGATGGTAAAAATTTAAAAGCGGGTGAAACCTTTAACCAAAGAGAACCTTTAGACAAACAAGCAGCAGATTCTTTAGTTGACGGCCCATCTGCTAATCCACAAATTCCTGAAATGAAACCTGCTCAAAAAGCAGCAAGGAGAATGGAAAAGCTTATACATGATCAAATAGAAGAATCTAATGGTTCCAGTGAAATAAGAAATGCTTTATTTGAGGCATCTTTATTTGGCACAGGTATTGTTAAAGGACCATTTAATTTTAATAAAACTCTTAACAGATGGACAGATGAAGACGGTGAACGTACATACAATCCACTAGAAGTTCGTGTACCACGAATTGAGTTTGTAAGTATTTGGGATTTTTTTCCAGACCCTAATGCTACTACAATGGATGAATGTGAATATGTTGTACATAGGCATAAACTAAATCGTTCACAATTTAGAAGCCTTTCTAAACTTCCGTATTTTGATAAAGATAAAATACGAGGCTGTTTAGAAATGGGGCCAAACTACGAAGAAAAAGATTATGAGTATGAACTAAAAGACGATAACCGAATGTCTGATGCTAGTGCAGCTAAGTACGAAGTACTAGAATACTGGGGCATTATGGATGCTGAGTATGCTAGAGAAATTGGAATGGAACTTGATGATAATGTAGATGACTTAGATGAAGTTCAAATTAATGCTTGGGTTTCAAGCGGTAAAGTATTACGTGCGGTAGTTAATCCATTTTCGCCACACAGGATTCCTTATCATTCTTTTTCGTATGAAAAGAATCCTTATAGTTTCTTTGGCATAGGCGTAGCTGAAAACATGGATGACTCTCAAAAGATTATGAACGGTCATGCACGTATGGCAATAGACAACCTAGCTTTATCAGGTTCAGTAATATTTGATGTAGACGAGACTGCTCTTGTGGGTGGTCAAAGCATGGACATATATCCGGGTAAAGTCTTTCGCAGACAAGCAGGAGTTCCGGGTACAGCCATTAATGGTTTAAAGTTTCCTAATACATCAAATGAAAACATGATGATGTTTGATAAGTTTAGACAACTTGCAGATGAACAAACAGGCATACCAAGCTACTCGCATGGTCAAACTGGTGTTCAAAGTATGACAAGAACAGCGTCAGGGATGTCAATGCTACTTGGAGCAGCTTCACTAAACATAAAGACAGTAATTAAAAATCTTGATGACTTTCTTTTAAAACCTTTAGGCGAAGCATACTTCCAGTGGAATATGCAGTTTTTAGAAAGTAAACTAGGAGTAGAAGGAGATTTAGAAGTTAAGGCTACTGGTACAGCAAGTCTTATGCAGAAAGAAGTAAGAAGCCAAAGGCTAACTACTTTTCTTCAAAGTATTCAAAATCCTGCTATTGCTCCGTTTGTTAAAATTAATAAACTCATTGGAGAGCTTGCGTACTCGCTTGATCTTGATCCTGATGAAATACTCAATGATCCAGAAGAAGCAGCTATTATGGCTCAAATTATAGGGATGCAAAATAATGTTGGACAAGCAACTGGCGAAACGCCTCTCACTCCTAACGAGCAACAAGGAGGCATGGGAGGGCTTGAAGGAGCACCTACAGAACCTACGCCACTTGGAGTTACGGGTACTGGTGGGGGCAACATCGGAACAGGAAATGTACCGCAGTCAGGGGAAGATCAATTCTCTGGAACTCCTAGAGCGGTTGAAGGATGAAGTTGAAGAAGCTAAAAGAAGAGACACCTAAGTATGAAGGTAGGTTTTGGTCTTATGCTAAAAGAAAGTTTGTAGCTTATGATGAGTGGATAAAAGAAACAAATTGTTGTAATGAAAAAAATACATTAACAGAGGAAAAGGATAATGAGAGTAGAAGCTCCTAAAGGTTTCCATTGGATGAAACAAAAAAAGGGCGGCTATAAACTTATGAAACATACTGGTAAGTTTAAACCACATAAAGGAGCTACTTTAAAAGCAACCTTTCCTGTACAGAAAGAACATAAAGGCTGATGAACGAAACAGTTGAAGTAAAACAAAACACACAATTTCAACTTGATTTAAAAACCTTAATTGGTCTTTTAGCAGGGTTTCTTAGTATTGCAGGTGTTTATTTTACTTTAACTTCAGAAATTGCACAGCTTCAAATAGATAGTATTAGAGTTCAGTCTTCTGTTTTGCTTAACGAAGAGTTCCGAATTAAGTGGCCTAGAGGTGAACTTGGTGCATTACCAGATGATGCAAGACAAGATTTGCGTATTGAGTATCTTCAAAGAGATTTAGCAGCACTTGAAGAAATGATTAAAGAACATCTTAGTGAACATGATGAACAATAGGGGTAGTATAGATGGCTAATAAATCCAGAAGAAATAAACGTAGAAAAGCAAAGAAAAAATCTTTACTGGCTCCTGATGTTGCTATAACTGTAGCAGTTGCTGAACCTAAAGAAAGAGAACAAAAACAAGAAGGCGGTTCTATGATGGTTCCTCCAGAAATGGAAGGAGCACCAGTAGACACATACCCAAATATACCGCCAGAAGAAATGGCAGAAGTAAAAGCTTCACAACTTCCAGATGAAGAAATGGAAAGTGATTATGTAGATTTCGTAATGAATGAAGCTTTAGAACAAGAAGAACAAATGTATTTAATGA
>Ga0208013_1000133_pt1 | contig 53641 bp, 58 predicted proteins | sample 16_taG_FD_184091 | JGI IMG/M metagenome (GOLD analysis project Ga0208013, IMG submission 184091) | Marine viral communities from the Subarctic Pacific Ocean - 16_ETSP_OMZ_AT15313 metaG (SPAdes) (version 2) | ecosystem: Environmental > Aquatic > Marine > Oceanic | place: Pacific Ocean | collected...
TTACCATACCTCATTGCATACTTCATTATGTTTCCTATACAAAAGGCTTCTCCGTATCCTGCATCTATTATCATATCCGTTGCTTGATACTTTCCGTAGCCATAATGTTTTTCATAAGTCTTATCAACATATCTTTTTATTTGTTCGATTGTATGGTGTTCATTGAACTTATATTCTTTTTCTACTTTCATTCCTCTCTCCATTTCTTAGGTAAATTATCTTTGTCAAACCATCTGAAGTTATTTTTCTCTGCCCATTCAGCATGGCTTCGTTTAGTTCCATCTTTTCTTTTCTTAGCAGCAGGCATAGGTGCATAAGGATCTGAGAATAAAAACACTAACTCACAATCCTCAGGTAAATATTCTCTAACCCATTTGTATTTACTGTACTCAGCATAATCCCAAAACCTACCCTTTGCTTCAAGGTATATTATCTTATCATTAATTACTTTTATAAAGTCAGGGTGATACACATGAGGGATTGAGTATTCAATCAATCCTCTATGGTGTTCCCAATTTTTTAATTCGTTTTGGTGTAGTTCATACTCCCATTTAGAATCATATCCTTTAGGCAGTCCTTTAGCTTTAGGTCTAATTTTTCTAGGCTTTCTCATTAGTGTATCTCTTTACTTATATTAGAATAGATCATCCCGCTTTCTCTTATTATTAATTCTGCTTTAATTAATTCTTCTAAACGATTTAATAGTTCATCGCTTATCTCAGATAAATCATAGCCTGCAAATAAAGTACTACCGAGTGCTACAATTAATTCATCTAAATTAATATTATCAATATCTAATTCTGTCACGCTTTCAAAAGTTTTACTGTCCATGTTTATACATTAACTCCTTTAATGATACTTGTGAGTTTCTTTTTAATTGTTTTTCAATCCACTTATCTGACATGAAAGAAAGATAAAGAGTTCTTTCATTCATATAATATTTCTGATCAGGCATTGCCTCAGGTAGTGTCTCTAGTGTAACATATTCTCCATCAGGAAGCAAGGTATTAATCCAATCAACTTGTAGTTGTCTTGCTTTCTTTCTTAGTTGTTTGCTTTTTCTAGCATTCATTATAGTGTTTCCTGACTAGAGTCGTAGTTCTTTTCAAGTTTCCAGTAATCTAAAATACTATTGAACATTGCTAAGTGTTTAGCATGAGATTCTTTATCCCAAATATAACAGGAAATAAATCCAGTATCTTTTCTATCTACAAAGATAGATACTCTTTGGGGATCATCAAACTCACAGCCTTGTGCATACGCTGAGAGTTGCATACCATGACTGTCATATACTAATCGTTTAGGTTCTTTACCTTCTAGATTATCTTTGGTTTTAAAGTCTACAAAGATTCCTGATTTAGAATATAGATCTATCATACCACCGTAGCCTTGTTTAGCGCAGAAGGAATCTTCCGCTATCCATTCTTCATTAGGATAGTGTTCGTCTAGATATTTCTTTACTGCTTTGTATGGTTTGTTTGTAGAGATTCCAAGAAATCCTTTCTCAATCATTGCGTGGATTTTAGTACCTCTTTCAGCAGCTTCTTTACCAATCTTCTGTGAGTCTTGTCTGCATCTATAACTGAAAGACTGTAGAGATTCTCCCTCATATCTTTCTAATGTTAAGGCAGAATTTAAAACTTGATTCATCTTCCAGTTTTCTAAAGAAGGCTTAGCAATCATATTCATTACAGTTGTGACTGAAGGAACTAAACTAAGCTGTCTTGCATCTCTTAGGTTTGTCTTTCTTTCTTTTCCATTAGCACCTATGATAGTATACTTTGGCTTACCTTCTTTAGTATACCAATGTCCTGACTCAGAAGTGAATTTATTATGGGGTTGACTTTGAGAACTGTCAAGTGTTTCTTCTTTCGTAGTCATATGCTTTCTATTACCTCTTTGACTTTGTTAATATTAGTGTAAAACCATTCACCTGCAAAGTCTTTACATATTCTTTTTAATCTTCTATGTGCTGTACTTTCTGCGCTTCTTCTATCTTTAAATTCTTTGCGATATTCTATTTTATAATCTCTTAAGGGACTGCTTGTTTGATATCCTCTACACCTATCCTCTGAATCAATAGCCATCCCAACTTTAAACCATCCTTTCCATGCAGGGTTTGTCAAGATATAAACTTCTCCTTCTGTAGAAGACTCGTACTTTTCAAAAGAAGAAAAGGCAGCACCTTCAAAAGTTTTATAATTTCCTGCTCTATATAGGGGATGTTTTCTTGAAACATACTTACCATTTACATACATATTTTTAGGATTATGTATGGGATTGGTTATGTGGTTTGTTTCTGCATTTAATTTTTTATTGCGTTTTTGCTGACACTCGATACATCTCCCATCCTTGCCATCTTTAGTATTTTTATTATTATAAAAGCTAGTAGCTTCTTTATCTGTCTTACATTCTGAACATGTTTTAATGTGTTTCACTCCAATCCTCCCCTATTTTAAATTCACCATCTAAAGGACAGCGCATATTAAAATGCTGACCTGCTTCTTTAATAGCTTCGATACCAAACTTTCCAAATTGTTCTGCTTGATTTTCTTTAACTTCTACTTGCCATTCATCGTGTATGTTAGCAACAAATTTATAATCTATATTGTTTTGTTTTGCTTTATCATTCAGAAGGACAAGCGCTTTTTTCATAACAATCGCACCACCACCCTGTAATAGAGAGTTTAAAGCAGCGTGTTTGTTTCGTATAAATATTTTCCTACCATCTAATCCTTTAAGATAACCTCTATTAGCAGCTTGCTCTACCTTATCTTTAAGAATTTTAAAAGATGGTTGGTTATCAAAGAAATGTTTTCTAACTTTTGTACCTGCAGTTTTATTACCGCCAATAACTTGACCAAGTTTAGCATCACCCGCTCCATACATCAATGCATATATAAAGGTTTTAGAATTTTCTCTTGTTTTTAAACCTGCTGTCTTTTGGTTCTTAGTATGTATATCTCCATGAATTATTTCATTCGTGTATTCAGAATCATTCATATAATGAGCAAGCATTCTTAATTCTAAACCACTTGCATCTATGCCCACTAACTTATAATCTTTAGGTACAATCCAACAAGACCGACACTCTGTACCATACTCACTTCGTATGTTTGGTACTTGTCCTGTGTTAGGACTTCTATGTGCCATACGACCTGTTATAGTTCCATTACTTATAACAAAGCCATGTATTCGGCTGTCCTTTTCAACAGCGTTAATCCAAGATTCTATTTGAGCTATTCTTTTTTGTAATAATAAAAACTCTGCGATAAGTTTTGCTTCAGGGATATGTTTAACTTTTGATAAAGATGATTCATTAACTATTGGTTGACCTGTAGGTGTAAATTTGTTAGGTTTCCAACCAAAGTCTTGTAGATACTCACCTATTTGTTTACGCGATCCAAGATTAAACTCTTGTAGTTTCTGTCGCATGAAAGGTTTGTAATCTTTAGACTCTAAAAGTCTTTCATATTCTCCGCCTTTACCTGTGGTTAATCCTGACTTAGATAACTCTCCATCCTTTTTAAATTTAGGTTTTACTAATTTCACATCAACCCACTTAGGTTCAAAAGTAGCGCGTACTTCTTTCTGAACAATAGTCATTCTTTCTTTAAGTTCTGCACATAAGATAGACGCTTTCTTGATATCAAATAAGAACCCATCATCTTCTTGTTGTTTCATAATTTTAAATACATCATGTTCTAATACCATAGATTCTTCAGAGAATTTTTCTCCTTCTGAATTAAGATAGTGAAATATTTTTTCATTTAAAACAACATCCTGTTTACAATAAGTAAGCATATCTTCTGTAAATATTTCCCAATCATCAGGCTCTTGTCCTTTTGGACAACGAACAATATAACCCCAATTATTTAAACTATGACCACCATCACGAACGGGATTAAATAATCTAGACATTACTAAGGTATCTATAACTACTGTATTTTTAAATAAGTCTACATTATATAGTTTATTTATAACAGGAATATCAAACCCTATTATGTTATGCCCTATTAAAGCATCTGCTTGTTGTAAAAACTTAATACCCTGTTCTATCTCGTGCGGTCTAAAAGTTTTTATTTCTTGTCCTAAAGGCTTTGCAACAAGACAATGTATTTTGTCAGGCTTAAGTCCGTTAGTTTCTATATCAAATATTATATCCATAATTACCTCTTAAAAATCTATATCATCAAATGTTTCTTCACCAGTTACTTCGTGCATACGACCTGTATCAAGATTGTATTTTAAACTACAAGCCAAGCCGGTATCTCCTGTATACCTAGATTTTAAAACTCTAACTCTAGTGGTGTTAGCTTCGTCAGGATCTTCTGCTTGTTGATTTCTTTCAAGCGCTATTACTGAATCAGATAACTGTGAAATACCTTGTGAACCTTTGAGATGAGAGAGTGAGACTGTAATACCTTGTTCATGTCCTCTATCACCTGCGGCTCTACGAAGATGTGCAACCAAGAACATACCAACTCCTGTTTCTTCTACTAAAGAACGAAGCCTATTCATTAACTGATCAATGCCTCGCCTTTCGTCAGACTCGGTTAAACAATTAACAAGCATATGTAAGTGATCTATAATTACCCATTCGCATTGGCAACCAATAATCATATACCTTAACTTAGAAAATATTTCATCTATGTTAGTTGCACCTAAATGTGAATGTATGAAGACTCTATTTTTTTCTATGACTCTATCAAACAGTTCTTGTAATTCTTCGTTAGTATATTTTTCTCGTTTCTCTGTTAAATATAAACGATCATTAGCCTCAATAGATATAATACCATCTGCAGTCTTTAACCAATTTTCTTCAAGAGCAATGATACCTACATTATCTTTAGTATTTTTAATAAGATAATGACTAAGCTCTCTTGTGAAGGAGCTTTTACCAAGTCCTGTACCGCCTGATATACAGACTAACTCAGCCTTACGCATACCATATAGCTTTTTATTTAAACCTTTGTAAGGATAAGCTATACTTTCTTTTACTTCTCTGTGAATCCAATCGTGTTTCTGACTAGACAGTTCCATAATGCCTGAAGGTGTATACTTTTTAGATTCCCACCAACACTTAGTAAATTCACTATACTTGTTTTGTTGTAGCATAGCGTTAGGATCTTTAAAGCCTGTAGGTAAAGTCATTATCTTAACCTTACCCGGTTTTATAATGTTGGCTACATCTCTAGCAGACTTTCTACCTGCTTCATCATTATCAAAGCAAAGAATAACTGACTCAAAAGACTCAACAAATTCTATACTATCTCTAATGTCTCTGACAGCAGACTGCGCACCTCGTTTAATAGATACAGCTGCCCACTTATTATCCATCATTTCATGACAAGCCATAGCATCACATTCGCCTTCTACTATAGTAAGATACTTACCACCTGTATTTCTAAACAACTGCTCACCAAACAATCCTGTGTTTTCATACGTGCCTTTGAATCTAAAGTCTTTGTCTTCAACAAGCCTAGTCTTTACACCTACAATTTCATTGCCGTTATAAAAAGGATAGATATGCTTTGCAACCTTTCCATTATTATCATATACAATACGAACACCATATTTCTTAGCAGTCTTTTCACTGATGCCACGATCAGTAAGGTCTGCAAAAATTCCTGTGTAGGAGTTTAAAAATGTAGTTTCTTTTGGTTTGTGGTCTGTAATTTGTGTGACGCCTTTTGGATTTTTATAATCTTTAAAGAAAGTTCCGCAACTAAAACATTTTGCAGAACCATTCTCATTCATTGCGACAGGATCTGATCCTCCGCACTTAGGACAGGGTAATTTATACGCTGACCAATTACTTTCTTGTAAATTCATAGGCACTCTCCTATAAAAAGGGGACAAGTAATCCAAGACTAATTCCTGTCCCCAATTATGTTAAGAATCAGAATCGTTTTGATCTGATTCCTCCGCGACTTCTATATTACTATCCACAGTATCGTTTGTTGTTGTACTTTCGTAATCAGCAATCAATAGATTTTCAAAGTGTAAAATAGAACCAATGATTTCTTCTATGTCTGCAACTGCTGTTGCTTTCTTAGAATTTAATCGTTGTAGCCGAGCTAATAGAACTTTTCCTGTAGGGGAAAGATCCTCTGCATAAACCTGTATGCCATCAATAGTGACAAAAGGTTTCTCTGTATTAGAATTTTCCATTAGAACTCTTCTCCGTCTAAAAGTTCAGCACCATCTTCTGATCTATACTCGACAAGATCAAGAACCTGCACAGCTTGTAAGTCCAAGCCTGTGTAAGGTCCAAATTTATTCTCGCCTTCGTATTCAGAATACTGTACTTTAATTTTAGAACCATTACCAACCGCATAGTTTACTTCTTGTTTGTTAGCATCTAACAGACGAGGTGCAGGTCTAACCATTCCATTAGGACCATTAACTTTACGCTTGATTATTATTGATGGACCTTCTTCCATCTGTTTAAGCCTGTGTCCACGACTTGCAAATTCATTTGCAGTCTCATCATCAACAACTAAGTTGACTGAGTAAACAGGTTCAAACCTTGTGTTAGGCTGTTTTATGCTTGCCCAATAAGCAGTTCCTTCGACAATTGCCATAGTAATATACCTCCATAGCATTATTATTATAATTCACTACCACGCAGAACAAAGCGGAGGAAGTGAGCCAATGAACCCCATCATCTTGATATGACACCAAGTTAGGTACATACTGAATGATGGAGAGTGAGGGCATCATACATACCTAATGGCTCTTTTACTTTGCTTTCGCAATAGAACAGTAGGTAGTATAACATAAATGATACCCTAAGTCAAGCAGAATTAATTTTTATTTGAGTAGTGATATTTTGCTAACTCCTTATATTTCTGCTGTTTATGTTTTGAGTTTCTCCATAACATGAAGAAAGTTAATGTAATAAGTGGGTGAAGGACAACAAATATTAATAAGTTCATTAACTCATATCCTATTCCCGTAGCTTCTCCAAGTAAATAAATAATCCCACAGCAAATATTAAATAACAGCGTGACTATTCCCTCAAAAGTTAATTCAATATCTGGAATTGGTATTTTTGTTGCTATATTATAAATCAAATCAATCATATTTTAATCCTCGTTTTTAAATAAATTTTGTATAAGGGTTTCATCATTAATAGATTCCCTCATTTCTCTTAATGGTGTTATTGATTGTCCAAGTTTCCATGTATAACCATCATCTACACGAGTAATAGTTTTAATAGCCTCAATATTATTAAAGGCTACCATACTATCAATAACTTGCATAATATTATAAGCAAAAGTCTTAAGCTCTAAGACTTCTCCTTCTAAATCTTTTACTTCTAAAATATATTCTTTCATAAGTTGTTGTCCTAATTTTTAAAGTCTATGTAGGAGTATACCACATAGTGCGCTACATTGCAAATTTATTTTCATCTCAATATCTCCATACATAGTCTAGATATATTTTCTCAGTCATTATAACAAAACCTTTGTCTTCTTTTTTAGCAGGTCCTTTAGCTACCAAGCCAATAACTCGTTTAGCTTTATCCAAGAATCTCATGTCGTGTTCATCACCATCTATAACTCTAAGTCCTTTAAAAGTTTTAGGAAGTTTATCTTTAAAGACTACCGCAATATTATATTTAAGTTTAACTTCATCAAACAACTGCGCATATTTAGAATCAGCTTCGCTGTATGACCATGTTAAATGATAGTTAGGTATATGATCTACCTTTCTTGTAGGTATTTTAGTATAGTCATACCATTGTACTTGCGGAAACATCTCAAAAATGTTTTGTCCACCCTCAACTATAATCTTTTCCCATTGTATATCACTTGTACCATTCAATCTAATAGCAGGCTTCTTACCTTTGCGACCACAAGCACCGATAAATTTTATAACATCAAGAACTAACTGAGTCATAAACTCATCACGATTATTTAAAAACAAATCTGTCTTGCGCTGTCTAGCATCTTGAACACTAGGGAATACACCACCCATACCTGCTGTATTTAAACAGGCTTCTTTACAACCTGCTTGTATTTGATACGGACAGATACGAGTACTAATAGGTCGTAGATGTAGTATGCATGACCAATACTTCTCTGATAATTTATTACTCTTTTTAATTTTTGGATTGCTGTTTACTGATAATAGTTTATAGCTCATCAGACACCTCCTCTGTTGTATATTCAACTTCGATATGGAAAGCATAAGACAAAGGCTCAATCCCTTCTTCATTAAGCTCCCAATCTATGATGTTGCTTAAAGTTTCAGTAGTTTGTTTATCGAAATCTCCAAACATAATTGTTTTTGTTTTACTCATCACACACCGCCTTCGGATCTAAATACTGTTCCATAATTGTTATTTTATTTTGAATATGTTCTATATCTTCTTGTAATTTAAAAGATATAAGGTAATCATCATCACCTCTAATATCATCTAATAAACAAGCAATAGATATACTTGCTTCCCTCAATGCTCTTAATACTTTTGTGCAATTAACCCTCATAACTACCACTCCTACGAATTTCTTCATCATCATAGAAGTCTTCGTTATCTTTGTCGTACATATAAGCTACTTGCATTATGAAAGGATTGTTAGCTTCAGGTGCGCCTTGTTCAATCAATATATCTAATACCATTTGTGAAAACCTATTTGATCTACTTTGTATTTTTATATTAGGAAAGCTATCAAATAATAACTGTTGTCTTTCTAATCTTTTGAAAGCCTCATCAGCTACTTCTCTAACTGCGTGTTGCGCATCTATCATTGCTTCATTAGTCTTGCTCATTTATAATCTCCCATTAAATGATCTACTCGTTGCTGTATATAATACATACGAGCATCTGTTTGTGTTAAATTTTTATCATCAGCTTCTTTACTAGCTTGAGATACAGCTTTACTGTACCTCTCACTTTGTGTAGTAATGAAATTAATAATGTTATCTGTGTAGTTAGTTTCAATACTCATCATGCCACCAACCTTAATGCAGGAAGCATCTTATCATTCAAAGTCTTTCTAACTCTGTCGAGTCTATCCATCTTAACAGATGCAATATTCTTTTGTGATAATCTTCTTGAAGGAATAGAATGTGTTGCCCACTCAGTCATAGAATTATATAAAGACCACGCTGTACTTCCTAGTTCTCCACGATTACAGTTCCAGTAGTACCATAGATCACCAAGCGTTTTGTTTCTCTTAACATCAGGTTTATTCAATATAATTTCATGGTCAAATCCACTTGCTATATGACTGTCAACTGTTTTAGCTTGAGCCAAATGAGCCATAATAGACATAGCATCAGTATTATCTATGCTAGTATCAACCATCTCTTGCCATAAATCTGTTTCATCATTATAGAATCTAACAGACTCCGATAACTTATCAGCAATTTGATTTAAGTTTAGACCTTTAGTGTGTTTAGATTTGTGGATTCCAAAGTTATTAGCAAACACCTGCATATTTAAACAGATGAATCTTTTACCACCAACCTCAACTACAAACGACCATGAACCATCAAAACTATTTCGTGCTGATATAGTTAATGCTACTTGATCTCCAGTACCTTCACCGATACTAACTGTATGAGCAGGTAAAGTATAGATACTGTATGCTCTAGCACCATCATGTGAACAGGCTGTTTCTCTTTCAATACCTGTGACATCTAAATCTGATAGCTTAATAACATTCTCTGCTGTTTTAAATGCGTCAACATGATTGACAGGTTTATAGCCTTTACCAACCACACTCAATACTTTATTAGTATCTTCACGCACCAATGCAACATGAGAATTTATATCAGTAAAGTCTGTATAAGCACCATCAATTGGACTTATCCCATGTCTCAGACTAAGTAATGGTTCTCTGCGTACTGAAAAATCAGCACTACCATAATCGCCTAGATTTGCTAGGACTTCTGCTCTATTATTCATAGATCCCCCTTGTTAATTAATTTAAAATTGTCCTTGTCTTTTATAAAACAAGCAACAGTTAAGTCCGTTCCGTTTTCTTTTCTAAAAACAAACTTCTTAACTGCGGTTGGTTTGGAACTATCTTCATATAGATCCCTTGTGTCAGAAGTAATAACTTCTTTGACATAGAATAGACTTAATCCGTCCATAATTATACCCTCTCTAATGGTAGCAATATTATAAAGGCAATCGCTGTGAGCCTATAGAAACTGTAGTAGTTAGTGGGCAGTTGGATTAACATTTAAGGATAGTTCATTAACTGCTAATTTCCCTATCAATCCTCGCACTAGCTACTGGTAGTTTTGTAGTTCCGAAGATAACTACCAACTCCTCCAACAGCAACATAACCATCGGTCTTTACCCTGTCTGTCTACAGCAGTATGTGCGCTTTTATAGTCATCTAACAACCCATACATCTCATTGTTAGGAAGACTTAAGGCTTTGATTGCTACGCCATCAATGATGGTAAATACTTCTACAATCACCTTATACTAGTTTGATTTGTTTACCCACAGCTTAAATTACTAGCAAAGTCTGTGCGCTTGTAAGGAACTGTTTATAACTCGTTTAGCACCTCATGGGTAGAGTGGCAGGAATGAATTTATGTTGGCTTCCTTTTCTTACCAAACCCTTACTATTATTGTTTAGCTGTTTTCTAAATATTCAGAAGCTATATCTGTTTTGATTTGTTCAAGATTCTCTGTAGCATCTTTAGGTAGTAAAGCAAAAGCTACTTTACTAAAGACATCTTCATAGGCTGAGTGATAACCATTAAGATTAAGCTTAATAAGAGGCATAGTTGTTCGACTATTTCTATAGCTATAAGAATTATATTGCTCTAATTGAAAAGCCTTACTGCATATTTCTCTATTAAAAGAATCTATACTATGAGAAATCTCTTTAGTAAGATCATCTAAAAGATTTTGCGCTTCATCAACTTTATCTTTCAAGATTATAGCTCGTTGAACATTAGAATCAATACTTTTATATTCTATTGTTTCATATAGAATAGCTTTCGTATCTTCTGAACCACTAATTATTTTAGTACAAATAGCGTCAACGATTGAATCTATTTCAAATTTTCTAAGCTGTGGCATATTACACCAACCTTGCAGGAATACGAATCATCTGCATAGTAGTGTTAGTATGACTTACAGGTGTGATTTGATATTCACCTTCGACATTGGTTCTTTTATACCATATGTCTCTGAGTGGATTATCATTTCGTCTATAAGCAACCCATTTGCCAAAGTTAAAAGCGGTGTAAGTAGTACCTTTGTTGATACTATAACCTCTGCTCTTTTTAGCATTGCGCTTGATTTGATTAAAACCAACTGTATTTCCGATTGCCCACAATGTTCTAACAAACAATGGTGCGGAAGCGATTGGTTTAGTTAAGTCTACATCATCTTTGATGTTTCCTTTCTTTGTATAAGTAATTCTACTCATAGTTTTTCTCTCTCTTTAATTTTGAACAGTATATTAAAGGCAACTGTTCTTAAGCCTATCGAAATTTTAACTAGGTGCAGTACCTTTAACTCCGCTGTATCTGCCTTGTCTGTTATAGTATTTCAACTGAAGTACCTAGTTATTTTTTGCCCACCACCAACCCGATATAAAAAAGATACATCTTAGTTTTATATCTCTACATATTCTTTAACTTAACATTAAAGGAAAATTTAAAATAATCATGTTTTCTTTGCCGTCCCGTAAGTATAGCAAATCCACCGAAAAAAGTCAATGGGTTTAAAACTCTATACGAACAATATATAGTAATAAACCCAACATAACTTAAATAGTATTATTAATACTTTTTGCGCAGGTCTACTTACCACGATCTTATAACCCATTCTGCACCGATATATTGTGTGTATCTAACAGTTAAAACTTTAGATCGTCTACCTTTTGTATAGATAGACATTTTATCTTCTTTGATAGAGAAGGATTGTTTATACCTAAACCCTTGTTTTCTAAGGGAATTTAATGCTTGTTGATAACTATTAAACAGTTGTTCGCTGTCTTGTTCTTTAACAGATCTCATGATGATTCCCCATAATTAATATCACAATTTTGACAGTAAGCTGTATAGATTGTGGTAGGAGTTATAAATTCGATAAGGTCTGAATCACATTCGCTACATGATTGCGGTGTTTCAGCACCAAAATCTAAAGAGTTATCATTCTTTGCATAGCCTTCTTCATAAGTCTTACCATTTTTTGAAATGTGTATATGTCCACCGACAATATCTATATCCACTATTTTACCTCTGCAATTAAGTCATCTTTCATAGTTATTTTAGCAAAAAATTCTCTACCACCGCCTAATAGATGTGGTATTCTTGCTCCTACAAATGAACCTGTTGATTTATATTCAGCACCAAAGACTGAAGTTTCTAAAAATTGTAAAGGTTTACCAATACATTTTTTAAGTTCTTTTTTACTAGCGTAGCCTGTTAATAACATCATAATATTTCCTCGTTTGTTAAGTTTTTATGGTTCGGTTTGTTGCCGAAGCCTCACAAGTCTAACCGCTCGGTCAAAAAAAGTCAAGGGGTTTAAAACTTAGTAAGAACAATATATACAAAAAAGATCAGTCCAACTCTAATAGATGTATATATACATTTTGCGCAACCTCTTAAAAGATTATTTAACTATGTAGGTTTGTATCTATACTTTTTACATATTCTTTTTGGTTATATACCTGTGGATAAACTGTTTATAAGTCTGTATAAGCTGTGAATATACTGTGAATATAACTTATAGTTATATAGAGATGCCCTCAATAATACGCGCCATCTTTTGAAAATTTGAGATTCTAAATTGACAGCTCAAGTTCGAGTCTTCGAGTTTTAAATAGTCTATCAATTTCGAATCTAAATTTTTGGGGGGTTTTCAAAGCCTGCTAAATAAAATTGAAGCGCTTCTTAGCGCATAATTTGAGGGTGGTTGACGAAGAGATCTGTAGCATAAGAGAAGGGGAGAATCTCAATGTCATCCCCCCTAACTCGGTGATCCTATCTAGTTCTGGTCTTGTTGAGCCACATAGTCTTGGATCGAATTGCGATACTTAGCCGGTAAAGTCTTCTTAGAGAATAGCGTATGAGCTTGGCTGTAAGTTAGTCTGCCTTCTTTTTTCTCATTATAGAGACAGCCTTGTATCTGTTTAGCTTCTCGGTAGTTAGTGTTGCCGTTTGTCTTGCTTGCAAATTTGAAACTCAATCCTCTGATTTGATTCCAAGTTGCCGGACCTTTACGGGTTGCTTCGGGTACTTTTTTGATGTCGAATGTTGTAGCCATGTGTTTTCTGCCTTTATTTGTTAAGTTTATGAGTTTGGAAGATTTTTCCGCTCTCACCCTAAGGGGAGTGGGAAAATCTTTGGCTTTCTTCTCATAAACCTGAATAAAGGAACACATGTATAGCGACACCATATCGACATAAGTAGCCGAAGTGAGCTGTAAAGGTCCTTCTTGGCAACTTAGGAGTCTAAGCAGATTGGTTGAGTTTATATAAATTTGCAGGCAAAGCAAACGGTGAGACTAAATGCCGTTAGAAGATGCAATAGATACAAGGCTACCTAGTATATGAGGAAATAAGATGTAGACTAACGAACCTTTACAAGCTTATGCGCTATTCTCTTAGAAGTACTAAGCGGTTAAGTGTTGTGATTCGATCTGTAGTCTATTGAGCTTGACAAGTCTCGACTAGAATAGGGCATTGTGGGAGGGGGGTTATATTTATAGAGATTCTCCACTTGTCAGACGCGGAAGATCTTGTAGTCAACCACCCCATGCAGGATGCCATACCCCCCACCTACCGTATATATGTAGTGCTTGAATGTAATTATGAAAATAAGGTGTAAACCAGTTTCCCCGAACTTAATAGACTAATAGACCACCATGACTGGTAGGCACTATCAACCTTGGGGGGGGACAAGGTTCATTGTACAGTCAATAATCAATTCTGTCAATAGTTAATTTATTACTTGACAAAACAACAGATAGCTGTAAACTAGATCTATGACTGGTTTACTAAACTCCCTCAACAAAAAGAAAGAATTAACTCCTAAACAACAGAGTTTCTTAGATAATCTAGTAACTACTGGAGGAGATTCAAGGAAGTCTGCTGAGTTAGCAGGCTATGCAGGCAATCATTATCAAGTCTTAAAAGCTTTAAAAGATGAAGTATTAGACCTTACAACGAATGTTCTTGCGCAAGCTGCGCCACAAGCAGCCTTTAAACTATTAGATATAATGAATGCTGATGCGCCTATTCCGCAAGCAACAAATAAATTACAAGCAGCGCAAACAATATTAGATCGTGTAGGTATTGCCAAGACTGAAAAGTTAGACATTAACCATAAAGTAGCAGGCGGGATATTTATCATGCCAGAGAAAGAAGCAATAGTTATAGATGCAGAGGTAGTAGATGTCGAATCAGAATAGTGAAGAGTTTCTAAGTTATTGTATGAGACTATATGATTCCAACTGCCATGAGAGAAAAGAACATGGACAAGAACCTTTTGAAACTTTTGAAGATTACTATAATACATACACAAGGTGGTTAAAAAATAAATATGCTGAACTGGAAACATCTACAAGAAGTTGATGAGACTTACTTTGAGCATATGGCTTATGCTTTTAAAATAATCTATAAGTTTATAAGACTCATAGGTTGTATGACTACCCACGCTATCTTTCCTTTTATATTCTGTAATGCTCTAGAGCCTACAATGCGTAAAGTACAACAACAAACAAACGAAAGAAAGATAACTAAGATTGAACATTGTGATTCTTGTGGTAGAAGACCTTGTATTTGTTTTGACTGATAATGCCAACCAAATTTAAACCTAACGAAAAGAAATATAACAGGCATACAGGTAAAGTCACAACAGCACGTTATTATATGAAAGCAATGCCCAAGAAAGAATTAATAGATTACTTAAACGGGAGCAACTCTACTTCTAAGAAAAAGCATAAAGTCTTAAAAGAACTAGAACGTAGAGGAATTAAACTGGTATGGAAACAATGACAAAGATTTGGCGAAAAAAAGAATGGGAAAGTCTAGTCATACAACGTGATCCTACAACAAGAATCAATCAAGGTTTAATAAATTACTTAAACGAACAAGAACAAATAAATAAAAAAATAATGGCAAATAAAAATGTTAAGCGCTCCTGAAGGATATATACGTAGAAAAAGTTCTACTATTCCTTTTGGTTATGAAGTAGACGAAGAAACCAAAGGATTTTTAAAACCTGTAGATATTCAAATAAAAGCTTTAGATACTATAACAGAACTGGTACATAATAAATCTATTAGTCTAGCAGAAGGAACAGAGCTTTTAGAATTTCAAACAAACAGAACCCTATCTCGTATGGGATTAAAGAAACTTGTAGATAAAAAATATGAAGAACGATTGGGAAATAAATCCAAATCTTTACTTGACAGATCCTGAAGGAAGCTTTATACTAAAGAAAGACGGAACTCCAAGAAAGAAAGTAGGAAGACCAAAAGGAAGCAAAAGTAATTATGCTTTTCACAGTTCTACAAAAGCTAAACAACAAGCTACAAGATCGTTAAAGAATAAACAAAAGACGATTAAAAAATTAGAGACTAAGCTTAGTAATAAAAAAGAACACTTAAAAAGAACTGAAGAAACATTAAAGAAAGTTAGTGGATTAGATAATAGTAGTATTGTTTCAGAAAAAGATTTAACAACACTTCCTAATATTATACAGAAGCACATAGATGAAACAGGTGATTCTATTTCTTTCATGGCTAATGAAGGTCCACAAACAGATTTCTTAGCAGCAGGTGAAAAGGATGTACTCTACGGAGGTGCTGCAGGTGGTGGAAAAAGTTTTGCCATGTTAATAGATCCTTTAAGGTATTGTCATGTTAAAGAACACAGAGCTTTAATTTTAAGAAGAACAATGCCGGAACTACGAGAGCTTATTGATAAAGCTCGTGAGATTTATCCTAAAGCCTTTAAAGGTGCTAGGTTTAAAGAAGTAGAAAAAGTATGGTACTTTCCAAGTGGAGCAAAGATAGAGTTTGGATTTTTAGAAAAAGATGCAGATGTATATCGTTATCAAGGACAAGCATACAGTTGGATAGGCTTTGATGAGATTACACATTTACCGACAGAGTTTGGTTGGAATTATTTAGCATCAAGATTAAGAACTACAAATCCTGCTATAAAAACATATTTAAGATGTACGGCTAATCCGGGTGGAGTAGGCGCACACTGGGTAAAGAAAAGATACGTAGAGCCTACTGAACCTAATAAAAGTTTTGAAGGTTCTGATGGTTTAACAAGAAAGTTTATACCTGCTAGGTTAGTGGATAATCCATACTTAGCACAAGATGGTGAATATGAGCGAATGCTTATGTCATTACCTCCCATTCAAAGAAGACAACTGTTAGAAGGGAATTGGGAAGTGAACGAAGGTGCAGCCTTTGTCGAATTTAATTCGGACCACCATATTATTCCTCCCTTTCAGATTCCGATCCATTGGGAAAGAGTAAAAGGAATTGATTACGGATATGCAGCCGAGAGCTGTTGCCTTTGGGCAGCCGTTGATCCTCAGGACAAGACCATCATTATATATAAAGAATTATACAAAAAAGGTCTTACGGGGGAGGCTCTCGGTCAGACATTAACAGAAATGGAAATGACTGAAGCTAGATCTATTATGGGAGTATTAGATACCGCTGCGTGGGCAAGAACAGGTTATACAGGTCCTACAATAGGTGAAATGTTATTAAAGGCAGGACACAAGCTTAGACGAGCAGATAAGAATAGAGTAGCAGGTAAAGTACAAATACATGAACATTTAAAACGTAGGAATCAAACAGGCAGACCTAGATTACAAATATTTAATACTTGCGTTAATGTTATAAAAGAACTTCAAGGGATTCCTCTTTCTAAAAAGAATCCTGAGGATGTTGATACAAACGCACCCGACCATGCTTATGATGCATTAAGGTACTTAATAATGAGTAGACCAAGATTAGAAGATCCGTTTGACTCATTCTTACGAATTAAAAGACAAGCATATAACCCTTCTGATACAGAATTTGGATATTAATAAATGGCAGAAAAAGAAAACAAACAAAATACTTTTTTAGATGCGGATAGCATTTATGAAGATGTTGAAAACGAACACGGTAAGACATTAAAGCTTGAATATGAGCAGTCTAAAAATCTAGTAGGTTTAATTAAATCTCGTTTTTCTTCTTGTGAAACTTCTAGGAAACCTGATGAAAGTCGTTGGTTAACATCCTATCAAAACTTTAGAGGCTTATATGGTAAAAGAGTTAGGTTTAGAGAAAGTGAAAAATCTAGAGTTTTTATAAAAGTAACTAAGACTAAAACAATTGCCGCTTATGGTCAATTAGTAGATGTCTTATTTGGCTCTGGGCAATTTCCGTTATCCGTAAAGGAAACTAAATTACCTGAAGGTATATCGAAAAATGCTCGTGTAGCAATGAACAATTCTCCTGTTAACATCGAAGCACCACAAGAAATGGGAGATGGCGAGCTAGAACAAAACGCTGTATCAAAAACTAACCTTTTCGATGTCGGTTATAAAGGCGATGGAAATGTTCTAATGCCCGGAGCAACCTTTAAAGAAGGTGAAAACTTTTTAAGTTCTTTAGAAGATAACTATACTAATGCAGAAGGAAGAGTTGTTCTTGAAGCAGGTTTATCCGCAATTCCTCAAGTTCCTGAAATTAGTCCTGCAGCCAAAGCAGCACGCAACATGGAAAAATTAATTCACGATCAATTAGAAGAATCTAATGGGGTGTCTGAATTAAGAAATGCTTTATTTGAATCAGCGATGCTTGGTACAGGAATTATAAAAGGACCATTTAGTTTTAATAAAACTTTACACCGTTGGGATAAAAACGGAGAAACAAGAGAATATAAACCTGTACAAGTACGAGTACCACGCGTAGAGTTTGTTAGTTGTTGGGATTTTTATCCTGATCCAAATGCTACATCTATTGATGAGTGTGACTTTATTATACACAGACATAAGTTTAATAGAAGTCAATTAAGAGGATTAAGAAATCTTCCGTACTTTGATAAAGATGCAATTAGAAATACATTAAGTGAAGGTCCTAACTACGAAGAAAAGTATTTTGAAAATCAACTTAATGAAGATAATAACGCAGAAGATTATAATACAGACCGCTATGAAGTATTAGAATATTGGGGAATGATGGATGCAGACTTTGCAAGAGAAGCCGGTATTGATCTTCCTGCATCAATAGATGATCTAGATGAAGTGCAGATAAATGCATGGACTTGTGGTGGTATGTTATTAAGAGCAGTTGTAAATCCTTTTACTCCTCCAACTATTCCCTATCATGCATTTCCTTATGAACGTAATCCTTATAGTTTCTTTGGTATAGGTGTACCTGAGAATATGTCAGACTCACAAACTATTATGAACGGACACGCTAGAATGGCAGTAGATAATCTAGCACTAGCAGGTTCATTAGTCTTTGATATAGATGATTCTGCTTTAGTAGGTGGACAGTCAATGGAAATATATCCCGGAAAGATATTCCGCAGACAGGCAGGAATGCCCGGACAGGCAGTACATGGAATGAAGTTCCCTAACACCGCACCTGAAAATATGATGATGTTTGACAAGTTTAGACAACTTGCAGACGAACAAACAGGTATACCTAGCTATTCACACGGACAGACAGGTGTGCAAAGTATGACAAGAACAGCTTCAGGTATGTCGATGTTATTAGGTGCATCCAGTTTAAATATTAAAACAGTTGTAAAAAATATAGATGATTTCTTACTTAAGCCTTTAGGCGAAGCATACTTCCATTGGAATATGCAGTTTATAGAAGAAGATATAGATACTGTTGGAGATTTAGAAATTAACGCAATGGGAACTAGTAGTTTAATGCAAAAAGAAGTAAGGAGTCAACGATTGACTATGTTCTTACAAACTGCACAGAATCCTTCTATTGCACCATTTATTAAAATATCAAAAATAATTAGCGAACTAGCTTACACTTTAGATCTTGATCCTGATGAAATACTCAACGATCCTGAAGAAGCTGCTATCGCTGCACAAATAATAGGAATGCAAAATGCTCAACAAGAACCTAGCGCGGAAGCTCAAGCCAATAACCCACAACAAGCTGCTATGGGAGGCGCTCAAGGAATACCTGAAGGACCTGCAGACGTTGGAGTTACAGGTACTGGTGGTGGCAACATCGGAACAGGAAATGTACCGCAGTCAGGGGAAGATCAATTCTCTGGCACGCTTAGAGCAGCTCAAGGATGAAGTTGAAATTACAATAAAAGAGGGAACAGATGTTTAAAAGAAAACAATATTATGATGCAGGAGCTATTTATTCTCCGGCAGAAAAGTCCGTAAGTGGAACTAACCCTGCAGTTAGTGCAGGTGGAAACTTAAGATCTGCTGTGGGTTCTTTACTAGATGCGGCTGTAAATAGTGATGCTATGCAGAATGTTGCTCAAGGTTTTATGACTGCAGCCGGTGGACCAAGTCAATTACAACTAGATCAGTTTGGATATCAAGTAGGTGAAAATAAAAAAGCAAGAGAGGCAGGCATCGCAGAACCTTTCCCAACTTCTGCCTCAGATGTTTTAGGACACGGAGGAAAAGGACAAACAGGACCTACTGCAATGCAGCGTTGGGCAGAAAGAACTAGACAGCCTAATCAATCTGTAGCTCAGAGTTTACAAAGAATAGCAAGTGGTGTAGGCGCTCATCCGGGTTATAAAGGTTCAGGTAAAGGCGCAGGCGGTTCATTAGGACAAGAAGCAAGAGCAGCAAGGAAAGCTAAAAGAAAAGCTAAAAGAACTATCGAAAGCGGTGAAGGTGGATACGAAGGCGGAAGAGTTGAAAAAGCAATAGGCGGAGAACTAGACGCACAAATGTCAGGAATGATGGAAGAAGAAATGCCAACACACATAATGCCTGACGGAACAGAAATGCCGGGAGCAACTCATGGTGAGTATGAGCAGGGATTAGCAGAAGGACAAGCCGAAGATATGGCACAAGAAGGAATGGTTCCCGATGAACAAATGGAAGAAGATTACGTAGACTATATTGTCCAATCGTCTGAGTTAGCTTCCGAAGACATAAATTATTTAGAAGAAGCACTAGCTGCTGATGATCGTTTAAGTATGATATTCGATCAGATAGTAGAAACTGCTTCAGAATTTTCCGGATCAGGTCCTATAGATGGACCGGGTTCAGAAGTCTCTGATTCGATACCTGCAAGGTTATCGGACGGAGAGTTTGTTATAACATCTAAAGCTGCGGAGGAAATCGGTCCTGATAACCTACAAAGTATGATGGAAGAAGCTGAAGTAGCCTCAGATGCTAGACAAACAGCAGCCTATGGTGGTATGATAACTGGAGAAGAAGATAGCGCAGACGCAAGTTCTTTTATGACACAAACTGTAGATCCTACAGAGCGTGAAATGAAGAAACTTCAACTTGCCGCAAATCCTCGTAGCCAATATCGTCCCATTTATGGCTGATAACCGGTAGAGTTACTTACTTATTGTAACCCTCTATCAAACTATAACCTTTAGCTACTTTGCAAGTCAAACCCTTATTCAAAAGACGTTTTTGTAATAAGCCACTTTGAAGATAGCGCAAACCCTAAAAGGAGAAAACGATGGCAGAAGTTGAAAACATACAGGAAACTGTAGAAGAACCGAAACCTAATCCGTACAACCAAAAGAAATCTTGGCAAACGGATGATGTAATGCCTAAAGAAGGTAAAACTGCTACCAGTTTATTTGTCGCACCTCAAACTGAGACAGTTGTTTCAGAAGAAGAGAAGCCGCAAGAAACTGTACATACAGACAAACCTTATCAGAAGGCTGATTATAAAAAAAGATACGATGACCTAAAAAGGCATTATGATACAAAATTAAATGAGTTCAGAACTAGAGAACAAGAGTTAGCAGGTAAAGTGCAACAAGCGCAACCCGTGTACGAAGCTCCTAAATCACTAGAAGAATTAGAACACTTTAAAAATCAATATCCTGATGTTTATGAAGTTGTCGAAAGTGTTGCTCACTTACAGAGTGAAGATAAAATGAAAAGCATAACCGATAAGGTTGCAATCATTGAAGCTCGTGAACAAGAAGTTATGAGGCGTGAAGCTGAAAAAGACTTGATGGATAAACATCCTGACTATTCAGACTTACGTAATAATGATGACTTCCATGTTTGGGCAGAAACTCAACCTGAAGAGATACAAGATTGGATTTATAATAATCCTAACAATGCATCTCTAGCGAGTAAGGCTATTGATCTTTATAAAATGGAATCAAGTTCTTTAAAACAACAAAAGCCGAGTCCACGTAATCAGGCAAAAGCGTCTGAAATGGTGTCTACTAAAACGACATCTGTTGAAGCGAAAGAGCCTAAAATCTGGACTCAAGAAGAAATCTCTGATTTATCTATGGATGAGTTTGATAAATATGAAAAAGATATTGATCAAGCAATTCTTGAAGGTAGAGTAAGAGGATAATATTAACCCTTTAATACAAGGAAACTAAAATGGCTTATAATCAATCTGATGCTTTATTCGAGCAATCAACTGATACTAATGGCAACTTTGGTAACTCCGTATCAGGGCAGAATAATAGCTTCTTCATGCCGAAGGTTTATTCCAAGAAGGTACTTAACTTTTTTAGAAAATCTTCAGTAGTTGAAGCAATTACAAACACCGATTATACCGGTGAAATCTCTGCCTTCGGAGATACCGTCCGTATTATTAAAGAACCCACGATTACTGTTTATCAGTATGAAAGAGGCGCTGACGTAACGCAAAGTAAATTAACAGACCAAGAGCTTACTCTTACTGTTGATATAGCTAACGCATTTAAATTCATCGTTGACGATATTGAGAAATCAATGTCTCATGTGAACTTTAAAGAAGTAGCTAGTTCGTCTGCTGCTTATGCATTGAAAGATGCATTTGATGCAGGTGTGATTGCAGAAATGTTTGCAGGCGCTTCTACATCTTCCCCTGACCATGTTATCGGTTCTGACAGCGCAACTGCTGACACAACTATGACTCATGCAACCAACTCTGTTGATTTGCTTGGTTCAGACGGAACAGGTGTAGACGCTTTAGACCTTATGGCTAGAATGGCAAGATTGCTAGACGACCAAGACATCCCCGAAGATGGTCGTTGGTTTGTAGCACCTCCTTCGTTTTACGAAGAGTTGTCAGGATCTAGTTCTAAACTACTTTCAGTAGATTACAACGCAGGTCAAGGTTCTTTAAGAAATGGTTTGGTGTCAAGCGGAAAGCTTCGTGGTTTTGATATGTACAAGTCTAATAACATTGCAGCAGTTTCTAACTGCACAGGCAAAGTTTTAGCAGGACACATTAGTTCTACGGCTACTGCTCAAGCTATAACATCAACAGAGGTCATCCGTGATCCTGATTCATTTGGTGATATAGTAAGAGGTCTTCATGTTTATGGTGCTAACGTACTACAAGATGAAGCTTTAGTATCTGCTTTCTATCTAGTTGACTAATCGTTAATTAAGAAGCAAAAAATGGTATGTGGGAAGAGAATTTTATGTTCATCTTCCCCATACTTAAATAACAGGAAAAGATATGCCACAATTAGGAAATGAACGAAATCCTTTGATTATGAAAAATCCAAAAAAGGGGAACAGAAAATTAGTTCGAGCAGGAAGTAAAGCAACTGCTGAAGAACGACAAAGATATAAAGATAATTGGGAAGTTATCTTCGGAAAGTCTAAAAAAGGTTAAAAATAACTGCCTTTATAAAAAATAGTTATTATAATAAAATATTGAGGATTTATAGTGAAAATTAAAATGCTATCTTTAATTGCTTTTTTATTAACATTTACTGGTTGTTCTGTTGTTGAAGAAACAATAGACGCAGGTAAAAATATCTCGTCTGCTATTGTAGATGAAAGTATTGAGTTAGGTCAAACTGCAATTTCTATACCTGTACAAGCAGTAGGTACAGTTGTTGATAAATTAGAAGAAGAAACAATAGACGAAGAAACACAAGAGTAAAAGTAAGTGGCTACAACGTATTTAACTTTAACAAACGAACTCTTGCGAGAATCAAACGAAGTTGCTTTAACTTCTGCAAACTTTGCAAGCGCAATAGGTATTCAACAATTTGCAAAAGATTGTGTAAACAGATCTTATAACGATATTGTAAGCGCAGAACCTAGATGGTCTTTTTTAGCTACAGGAGAAAGCGGAGCTACAGATCCTATGTATGGTAATGTTTATGTTGAAACAACCGCAGGAACACGTTGGTATGAATTAAAAGCAGCATCAAGTTCTTTAACAACAGACTATGGTGCAATAGATTGGAAAGATTTCTATCTTACAACAATAGGAGTAAGTGGAGAATCAGCACCTTATACAAGTAAAAATTTATCTTTTATGACTTTAGAAGAGTGGAAAGATCATTACAGAGAATCAGAAAATTCAGACGATGCTGATGCACAAACATGGGGAGAACCTAGATTTGTTATTAGAAGTCCTGATGCAAGAAAATTTGGAATAAGTCCAATACCTGATCAAGTTTATAGAGTATGGTTTTATGCTTGGGATCTACCTACAGCATTAGATGCACACGGAGATGCAATAGTATTTCCAGATATGTATAGTTCAGTATTAATGGCTAGAGCTAGATATTACATGGCACAGTTTAAAGAAAATGCACAGCACGCTGCTTTTGCTTTAGATGATTATAAAAGAGGATTAAGATTAATGAGATCTAATTTAGCAGATCCTACTCCTCGCTATATGTCTACGGATATGCTCTAATGCCTTCGCAACCTTTTGCATTAGCGTGTGAAGGAGGACTTGATAAATCTTCAAGTTCTTTTGAAATGCTACGAAGACCGGGAGCAGCTACACTTTTAGAAAATTTTGAAGTTGATATTGCCGGTGGCTATAGAAGAATAAATGGTTATTCAGCCTTTGGAGGATCAAGCGCAGCTAATCCTAGTAGTGAAGATGCTATACTAGGTCTTCATGTTTATGCAGATGGAGTTATCGCTTGCTCAAACACTAATATATATTTTAGCTTAGATGGTGAAAGTTGGTTACAATTAAATAAAGCAAGTGTTGCAGGCGGTGGAGATAACTACACAGCCTTTACAGGTCGTAGTGCTGCAGCTAGAACCTCACAAGGGTTAGCACACTTTACAACTTACGAAGGTGATACAACTTACGGAGAAGTTATCATTACAGATGAAGGATCAGGTGTAAAACCTTTTTACTTTAAAATGACAGGTAGTGGAGCTTTAAGCGGAAGAACTTATTATGCAAAAGAAATAACAGTAAGTGGAACACACTATCCTAAATTTTGTACGATACATGATAAACATTTAGTAGTTGCAGGTGCAACAACAGCTCCAAATACTATATTTTATAGTGGAACAAGCGACATAGATGATTTTACAACGACAGGTTCAGGAAGTATAGTATTAGATGATCAAGTAGTTGGCTTAAGATCTTTTCGTAATGATCTAATTATATTTTGTAAAAATAGTATTTATAAATTGACAAATATAAATTCTTCCTCTACAATAGCAGTACAACCTATTACACAAAACATTGGTTGTTTAGACGGTAAAAGCATTCAAGAGGTTGGTGGTGACTTAGTATTTTTAGCACCTGATGGTATAAGAACACTAGCCGGTACAGTAAGAATTGGTGACGTTGAGTTAGGAACAGTCAGCCGTTCTATACAGCCTGTAATGAAATTTATTGCAGATAACATTGGAAGTTATAATATAAGCAGCCTTGTTATCAGAGACAAAGCACAGTATCGTTTATATTATGGTAGTGATTCGACAGGTGGTTCTTCTAAAGGAATTATAGGAACTTTAAAAACTAACGATCAAGGATTTACAAATTTTCAATGGTCTGAAACAACCGGTATAGATGCAAGTTCAGCAGCAGCTTCGGGTTTTAATTATGACGGAGTTGAAAGATATTATCATGGAGATTATATTGGTAAGGTATATAATCATGATACAGGAGATAATTTTTTATCTACAGGCGGAACAGCTACTAATATTATAGCTAAATACCAAACTCCGGATTTAGATTATGGAGATTTAGGAACTTTAAAAACTCTTAAGTATGTAAAAGTATCAATAACTCCTGAAGGAGAAGTAGATACAAGCTTAAGAATTAGATATAATTTTGATGATCTAGATAGTCCACAACCTACAGATTATTCATTGTCAGTACCGAAGCCTTCGTTGTTCGGCACAGCTTTATTTGGAGCAACCGCTGCTTATAAATTTGGAGCAGCAACAGATCCGATTACAAAACAAACAGTAGAAGGTAGTGGAAAAAGTAATTATTTTAGAATATTTAGCGATAATCAAAATTCACCATATACTGTAAATGGAATATACATAGATTACGTACCTTCAGGGAGAGAATAAAAGATGGCACAAACATATACAAGACAAAGCAGCTTTAGTGATGGAGATACTATTACATCTGCATTGTTCAACAACGAATACGATCAATTAGTAAATGTATTTGCATATTCATCTAGTTCTGCAAGTTCTACTGGACATAGACATGATGGTACAGCAGGACAAGGCGGTAATATACATACTATAGGTGACTTAGACTTTTTAAATAAAATAGTAGCAGACAGTACTAATAATCGTTGGGGAGTATTTGTAGAAGTTTCTAGTGCTGCAGTTGAGCAGATTAGAATACAAGACGGAGCTATTGTTCCAGTAACAGATAATGATATTGATTTAGGAACAAGCTCATTAGAATTTAAAGATGCATACTTTGACGGTACAATAACTACAGATTTATTAACAGTTTCAGGAACAACTAATCTTGATGGTGCTATTCAAGTAGATAATACTATAACTGTTGGTGTTGATGATACAGGCTATGATGTTAAATTCTTCGGAGATACTGCAAGTGCTTATATGTTATGGGATACATCTACTGATGATTTAGTCTTAGCAGGCGCTGCAGGAATTGATCTTGCAGGAGATATAGATGTTGATGGAACTGCAAACTTAGACAACACAGATATAGATGGAACACTCGCAGTAGACGGCACAACTATTTCACTAGATGCAACAACATCCTTAAACATAGACAACTCTAACACATCTAATGGTATTACTATTGGTACTGCGACTTCAGGTGTTCCGATCTCAATAGGTCATACAACTTCCGAAGTAACAGTCAATGATAATCTTACAGTTACAGGTACGCTTACACTTGGTTCAGGCGCTGAATTAACAGAAGCCGAACTAGAGTTCCTAGATGGAATTACAGCAGGAACTATTGCTGCTTCTAAAGCAGTAGTCGTAGATTCAAATAAAGATGCAGCTTCTTTTAGAAACATTACACTTACAGGCGAGCTTGATGCAGCTACACTAGATATAAGTGGTGATGCTGATATTGATGGTACAACTAACCTAGATGTAGTAGATATAGACGGTGCAGTTGACATGGCTACTACACTTACTGTAGCAGGTAATGTAGACTTTAATGGTGATTTAGATGTTGATGGAACTACTAATTTAGATGTTGTAGACATTGATGGTGCAGTTGATATGGCTTCTACACTAGCAGTTGCAGGTGTTTTAACAGGAGCCTCTTTAGATATTAGTGGCGATATAGACATAGACGGTACTTCAAACTTAGACATAGTTGATATTGATGGTGCTGTTGACATGGCTACAACTCTTACAGTCGGTGGTGAAATAACAGCAGCTAGTCTAGATATATCAGGAAATGTAGATATAGACGGTACTCTTGAAACAGATGCAATATCTTTAAATGGTACAACAATTACAGCTACTGCTGCAGACATTAATCTTATAGATGGTATAACTAACGGAACAGTAATAGCCAGTAAAGCTATTATAACAGATTCAAACAAAGACATTACTGGTGGTAGAAACATAACCATTAGTGGTGAACTGGATGCAGCTACACTTGATATTAGTGGTGATGCAGATATAGATGGAACACTGGAAGCCGATGCAATTACTATCGGTGGCACTACACTCGCAGAAACAATTAGTGATACAGTCGGTGCAATGGTTGGAAGTAATACTGAAACTAATATTACAGTTACTTACGAAGACAGCGACAACACATTAGACTTTGTAATCGGTACACTTAACCAAGACACTACAGGTACTGCAGCTTTAGCAACAACCATTACAGCTTCAGCTAATAACTCTACAGACGAAACAGTTTATCCAACCTTTGTAGATGGTGCTACAGGCACACAAGGAATAGAAACAGACACTGGATTTACATATAATCCTTCTAGTGGATTACTTACAATAAGTGGAGAGCTAGACGCAGGAAGTTTAGATATTTCAGGAAACGCCGACATTGATGGAACTTTAGAAACAGACAATTTAACAGTCGGTGGCGCACAAGGTACTGACGGACAAGTACTAACTTCAACAGGAAGTGGAGTAGGTTGGGAAGACGCAGGAACTGGTGCAACAACAATAGATGGTTTGTCAGATGCTAAATCAGGCGGAACAGATTTCACAGGATCACTTATTATAGGACATCAGAGTACAGGAACTTTAGATGCAGCTACTTATAATACAGCACTTGGTTATCAAACTCTAACCGCTTTAACAAGTGGCGATGATAATGTTGCAGTTGGCGGCACAGCATTACAAGATAATACAACAGGCGGACAAAATGTAGCCGTTGGTAGATATGCTTTAAAAGACAATACTACAGCTTCTTTTAATGTAGGAGTTGGTTATGAAGCTATGTCTGTGAACACCACAGGTGCAGGTAATGTTGCTATTGGTGCTTATGCACTAGACGCTAATACAACAGCAGATAGTAATGTTGGGATAGGAAAGAATGCCTTAACAGCAAACACCACAGGTGCTAGTAATGTAGCGGTAGGCTATCAAGCACTAGATGCTAATACCACAGCAGATAACAATACCGCAGTCGGAACAAGTGCTTTAACAGCAAACACCACAGGTTCTGCTAATATAGCTATTGGAAATCTAGCATTAGGAGCTAACACTACTGGTAATAGTAATGTAGCCATTGGTAGATATGCTTTAGATGCAAATACAACTGCGTCAGAAAACACAGCCGTTGGATATTATTCTTTATCTGCAAATACCACTGGAACATCTAATGTTGCTGTTGGTAAGAGTGCTTTATTAGCAAACACCACAGCTTCTCGCAACACAGGAATTGGTAAAGAGGCTTTAAAAGACAACACCACAGGAGCAGAAAATACGGGTTTAGGTTATCGGGCATTACTAGCAAACACCACAGGCAACAGAAACGTCGCAATAGGTGATGTTTCATTGGATGCAAACACGACAGGTTCAGACAACGTAGCTGTAGGGCAACAGGCTTTAGGAGCAAACACTACAGGTGGAAACAACACAGCTATAGGTTATGCGGCTTTAGACTCAAACACTACAGGTGATACAAACGTAGCGATTGGTAAGGCTTTAGATGCTAATACAACGGGTGGGAATAATATAGGCATCGGCTATGCAGCATTAAATGCTAATACCACAGCAAATAACAATATTGGAATTGGTCGTGATGCTCTTAATGATAACACCACAGGTACACCAAACACAGCAGTAGGCTCTTATACTTTAGCAGCAAATACAACAGGCGGAGAAAATACCGCATTGGGTTATGGCGCTTTGTATACAAGCACCACAGCTTCTAACAACACAGCGATGGGTAGTGGCGCTTTAGGAGACAATACTACAGGAGCAGACAATACAGGAATCGGTAGAAGCACTTTAAACAAAAACACCACAGGTGCTTCAAATGTTGGATTAGGTGCTTATGCTTTAGATGCTAATACCACAGCTAGTAATAATGTAGGAGTAGGTGTTCACGCTTTAGGACAAACAACCACAGGAGCAAGTAATACTTCGGTAGGTACTGCTTCTATGAATGATAATACCACAGGTGGAAATAATACAGCGGTGGGCATGAACGCTCTAAACGCTAATACCACAGGCGAAGAGAATGTAGCTATTGGTTATGCTGCAGCAGTGGCAAATACAACGGGAAGTCAGAATGTAGCTATAGGCGATCAAGTCTTTTTAGCTAATACAACAGGATCAAGGAACACAGCAATAGGTAGAGAAGCTCTATTAACGAACAGCACAGCAAATAACAACACAGCCGTTGGTTATAAATGTTTAGAATATAACACCACAGGTGCTGACAACACGGCAGTTGGTTATCAGGCATTAGACGCGAATACGACAGGTGCTAATAATACAGCTATGGGAGTAAACGCTCTTGGAGCAAATACAACTGCATCACAATGTGTTGCTTTTGGCGACCAAGCATTAGATGCAAACACAACAGGGGATTACAACACCGCATTAGGTAGAAATGCTTTAACAACAAGTACCACAGGACACTCGAACACAGCAGTTGGGCATGATGCTTTAAACGCAGCTACAACAGCGAACTTTAACACAGCAATTGGTAAAAATGCTTTATTAGCAAGCACTACAGGACACCAAAACACAGCAGTTGGTTACGGAGCAGGCGATTCTACAACCACAGCCGATTCTAATGTTTATGTAGGAAGAGATGCAGGAACAGCAACTACTTCAGGTGGAGAAAATACTTTTATAGGTAAAAGTTCAGGCGGTCAAAACACAACATCAGCTAGAAATGTTTGTGTAGGTACAGCAGCAAACACAGCTACTGATAGTGGTTATGAAAATGTGTTTGGTTGGAATGTAACAAGTGCAGGCGCTGATAGAACAACAGTAGGTTCAGGCGGTTCAGATTCAGTATTGGTAGATGGTGGAACAACTTGGGCAGCCGTTTCCGACATAAGAACTAAAAAAGATATTGTAAGTTCTACAATAGGACTTAGCTTTATTAATGATTTAAGGTCTGTAACATTTGACTACAGAACATTAGGAGAACTTCCTGAAAATCATAAACACTATGAAGAAGGATCAGAAGAAATTTATAAAAGAAGACCTGAAAGACAGCTTGGTTTTATAGCACAAGAAGTTAAAGAAGCTATAGATACGCATGGTGTTCCTGATGGTTCAGATTTATGGAACGAAGACGAGGGTGGTTGGCAAAGAATAGGAGAAGGCTCAATAGTTCCTATGTTAGTCAATGCCGTACAAGAACTCTCAGCACAAGTTGAGGAATTAAAACAACAAGCACATGAAAAATGTGACAAATAATAATAACGGAGAATAAAAAATGGCAATAACTAAAACATTAACTAAAGCTATACCAAGCGAAAAGTCTAGTAAGGCTCAAGAATGGAATTTAGAAATGACTTATGAGAACGACAGCAAAGGCGATGCAACTTATTATAAGTCTGCATTTAGTTATACAGCAAAGGCAGCCGATGGTGATTTTACAGCAGCAGCTAAAGGTACTTTTAACCTTGCAGCTTTGACAGCATTATGTCCTGTATCACAGTGGGATGATGTATTTGCAAGTCAAGTGGATAGTGTTATAACGAATCCTATAGTACCACCTGTACCTGATACAGATTTTGAAGTACCTAGTTCGTAGAAAGAACTATGGAGCTTTCAAGCTACATAATTTGGAATGTGGTGTTGACTCTTGTAGTCGCACCTGTGCTGTATGCTATACGCAATAATGCTACAGAGCTTAAAAGGCTTGACATCCTTATCAACAAAACTCGTGAAGAGATGGCTAAAGAATATGTGTCAAGAGATACATTTGAATATGACATGGGAAAGGTTATGAAAGTATTGGAAAAATTAGAAGTAAAACTAGATAGGCTTTTTGAACAAGAGAAATAATAATGACAGCAAGAAAAAGAAATAATAAGAAACGACAAGACTATAGAAAAGGTGGTCGTGTGGCTTTGGCTAGTGGTAATCAACCTAATAAAATTAAAGAGCCTAGAGGTAAACCAAATTTACCCTATACTCCTGCGCCAGTAATACCTAAACAAGACAATCCTTTAACTATAAAAAAAGATCCTGCGCCTATTCCAAGAAAAGATAGACCATTTGTTCATCCGTCAGAAACACCTCCTTCTAATTTAACGCCTATAGCACAGCCTATAGCACAGCCTACAACACAGCCTACAGCACAGCCTACACCTAAGCCTTTTTCAAAAACACCTATACTAAAACAATTATTAAAAGATCCTGCACCTGCTCCTGAAAAGGAAAGACCACAGACTACTTATACCACAGCTAAAACTCCTACTACTTCCTCTTCTTATATACCTCCTGATGAAAAAGCTACGCAGACACAGGGTTTTGTTCCGGAATATATAGAAAGCATAGGAGCAGGACTACCACAATTTCCAGAAGGTGCTACCGAAGGAACTACATATACTTGGACAAACCCTGCAGGCGAAGTAATGAACTTCGTATATACTAATGGTTCTTGGGGATTAGCAGGAACAGATACTGGTGGTGGTGATGGCAGTGGTGATGGTGATGGTGATGGTGATGGTGATGGTGAGACAGCTCCTGTTTCTCCGCAATACGGAATAGGCACAGCCAACGTACCAACATCTTTTGGCGGAACAGGCGGAAGAACTCCTGCACAACAACAAGCTGCAAGAGATATGATTGATGCGGCAGCACGCGGAGAGCTGACAGGAGATACAAGAATAAAAGATCCTGCACAAATTAATTATCAAAGAGATGCAACAGGTAATTTAATATTAGATGACAGCGGACAGCCGATTCCTCTAGCCGATTCAGAAACTATGCAAATGGATCGAACAAAAGGAGTAGATGAACAAACTGTTTTAAAAGACGGACAGCGTATAGGCTATGATGCTAGTACAGGTGACGCAATTACTGCAGCAGGTATTTTACCCGGAGGCTATAGTTTTACTCCACCAGAAGGTGTTCAATATCCAATGAATATGCCACCAGAAGGACAAAGATGGTCATATGGTCCAAACGGTGAAAGGATTGCAGTAGATGCTAATACTAGAGAAGGCGCTGCTGCTGCTACATATGGAGCAGATACTATTGATCAAGCACCAATTGTTAATCCACAAACAGGCGAGTGGAGCGATAAAGGAATTGCAGATATGCAAAGCCAAGCACTAACAAAAGCAGCACAAGGTATTGACTTCACAGACGAACAGAAATCAAGAGGCATAACAGAAAGAGTTGTTGGACCGATGGATCCTCAAGCCAAGATGGACGCGGTTAAAGTTGCAGGCACAGATCTACCAAGAGTCTTAAGAGCTAAGAAACAATTAAGACGAGCAGGACTAACAGAAGAACAAATTAATTTAATAGGTAATGATCCATCACTTCTAGAAGATGAACTTATGGAGTATACTGAAGAACAACGCGGCATGATCGCAGGTCTTCCAGATGAAGCATTAGTTTCTACACAGATGAATGCACTTTTAGATGGTATGGAATCAGGAGAGATTCCTGCATTTGCTAGACCGGCTGTTGCAGCAGTTAATGAGATATTAGCACAACGAGGTTTAGATGTTTCAACAGTAGGAAGAGATGCATTATTTAACGCAGTAATTCAAAGTGCTATGCCATTAGCACAAAGTAATGCACAATCAATAAAAGAAAGTGTATTTTCACAAAGAGGAATAGAAGCTCAAGCAGAGCAAATGAATGCTCAGATGGCACAACAAAGAGCCACGACAAATTCTGAAAGAGTCTTTAATTTAAACATGGCACAGTTTAGTGCTGATCAACAAAGAGCATTATCTAATAGTAAGTTCTTACAGACTACAAGCTTAACAGAAGTTGGTAATGATCAACAAGCAGGAATACAAGAAGCTGTATCGTTAGCTCAATTAGATTTAGCAACACTTGATTCTAATACAAAACTTGCAGCACAGAATGCACAAACTATGCTACAAAGAGATGTAACAGATCTTGGTAATAGGCAACAAGCTGAAGTATTAACTAAGCAACTAGAGCAACAAACAATGTTAAGTAATCAAGCAGCACAAAATGCTGCTCAACAATTCAATGCTACAAGTGAAAATCAAACAAATCAATTCATGTCAAGCATGGCAGCTAACATGACACAGTTTAATAAAACACAACAGAATGCTATGACACAGTTTAATAAGACACAAGAAAATCAAGCGAAAGCTTTAGAAGAACAAGCAGAACTAGACGTTGCTAAGTATGACGCACAACTGTCTACACAGATTGATCAGTTTAATTCACAACAAGAATTTGCACGAGAACAATTTAACACACAAAATGCACAGGCTGTAGAGCAATCTAATGTGGCATGGCGAAGACAAGCCAATACAGTTAATACAGCAGCTATTAATGCGGTTAATCAACAAAACGCACAGAATGCTTTTGGATTAAGTACACAGTCTATGTCTTTTCTGTGGCAAGAACTGAGAGATCAAATGGATTATTCTTTCAAAGCTTGGGATAATGATCAACAGCGTAAAGCTTCATTGATGGTAGCAGCCTTAGGAAACGAAGGTGCATCATATGAAGGTAAAAACTGGCAAAGTAATTTAACAGGGATGACAAATATAATGAATACATTCCTCAATCCGGGAGGCAACTAGCATGGGATTTTTAAGTAAAGTATTTAAACCTTTTAAAAAGATTATAAGAAAAGTAGGTGGTGCAATTAAAAGTGTAGCAAAAATAATTGCTAAACCTTTTAAAATGATAATGAAACCAATTGGTAAACTTTTTGGAAAGTTAGGACCAATAGGATCAATAGCTTTAGGATTTTTATTGCCCGGCATGGGTACTGTAATAAGCTCGTGGTTTAAAGGAGCAGGACATTTATTTCAAGGAGTGTTTAAAGGAATGCCAAAAATATTTAATGCTATAAGTAAAGTTGGAAAAGCTATAGAAACAGCCGCTACATGGGGTGGTGAAATATACGGTAAAACTGTTGGTAAAGTTTTTGAAAGTGTAACAGGAGCAATTAAAGGCGGTATTGATGCGTTAACAGGAGGAAAAGCAACTCAGTTTGGTAATTGGTTAGGTGAATTTACAAGTAATATAGGTGATAAATTAACTTATAAAGGCGAAGGTATCTTAGATCCTATAAGTATAGCAGATCCAACAGCTATTGCGGATGCTTCAGCAGCAGCTACAAAAAGTATCGGTGAGAGATTTAAAGACTTTACTAGTAGAGTAGGAGATCAATGGGAAGAAAGTTTTAAAGCAGGTACAGATTTAGAAATGCCTGAACCACTCATAGAAGAAATTACAACAACTGCCGCTGGTGTTCCTTTTGAAGATGCATTTAGAAAAGATGATAGAAGTATTTTTGAAAAAGGAGTAGATGCTGCAGAGGCTTTAAGAGATAAAATAACAGAGAGTACTGCATTTAGAGGTTATAATATGTATAATAAAGTAAGTAGTTATTTTGCAGACGATCCTAGAATGAGAATGCCCGGCACACAAGGCGCAAGTGCATTTAGTATGCTTGGTAATATGCCGGGTAATTTTGGTTCTGCTGATAATTTTATAACGATGGACACATCACAATTTAATAATGCTCCTAATTTTTTAGATCTATTAACTAAATATGCAAGCGGATTTGATGCAACAATGTCTTCACAATTTAATCCTACAGATGCTTTTAATTTTGCTGATGGGTTAGGTGGTTATGGTTTTAATGTAAGAAAGGCAATCATTGGAGGAGATGAATAGTGTTAAACCAAGAAGCATTAGAAACTATGCGTCCTTTTGATGGACCTATTGCAGGTCAATCATTAACGAATAGTCCTGAAAGTCAACAGCCTTATGAAGGATCACCTGAGTATACTAATGTAAGAGAAGCAACACAAGCTATATTCCTGAGTTTACTTGAAGAAGAAATGTTAATATCAGTTACTCGTATGATGTCTGATGGAACACCGATAGGTGATATAACTAAAATGCTTCTTGTTTCAGGATTAGCACAAGGAAAATTTAATGCTGATTTAATGTTACTTCTTGTAGAGCCTGTTATGTATATGCTGTTAGCTATTGCAGAAAAAGTAGGAATTACAGATGTTATTATAAATAGAGGCGATAGTCCTGAAGAAGATATTGATGGACCTGAAACAGAAGAAGAAAGACAAGCAGACGCAGAACAAGGCGAAGAAATGCAGAGGATGTTAATAGGACAAGAACCACAAAGATTTTCAGACTTGAAAGTTAATGTTGCTCCTGACCAATTAGATCAAGACCTAATTAATCAATTAGATAATATAGACGTATCTAAAATTAAAGAAAGTTTAATGTCTAAACCGCAACCTGCAGAAGTTGATGAAGAAAGTTTAATGGCAAGGAGATAAGATGGCTGACGAAAACACAAGCTTAGAAAATATAATGGCTGATTGGGACAGTATGGATATTGGCGAACTCGGTACATCCTTACTGGCACGTAAAGCAACAATGGACAAGGCTTCCGCAAAAAGAGCTAGAAAACAAGAAAAGCGTGAAATGGCGATGGGTGTTCTTATGGCAGGACAAGCTTTGTTTGCCAACGGAGCTAATAAAAGAATTGCAGAAAGAACAGCAGCAGGACAGTTGGATCAACAAAATTCTCCTGAACAAATTACAGATTTAAAAATAACAGGAAATGTATATACTATTTTAGATGAAATGGAAAATGCTTGGAATTTAAAAAATCCTAAGAGTCAAGGATTTTTAAATGCTGATGGTACTTTATCAACACAGTTTATGTCACTAGGAGGCTTGAAGAATGCGACAATAGAAGCTCCTACATGGGAAGCTTTTGTAGATGAAAATCCACAATATAAAAATAGACTTCAGCAAGCAATCGAACCACAACTTTTAGTTTCAATGAAAGAGTTAGGGTTATCAAACTTAGCTCAAGACGCAACATATCCTGAGTTAAAAGATAATTTAACAACTAATCTTGTAGGTAATTTTATAATAAATAGAGAAATGTTTACGAGAGAAGCAAGAACATTATTAGAAATGGGACCTGAATCAGACGATAAACAACTTTTTAAAAGGCTTGGAGGATTAAACTTATCAAGACTTAATCAACTTAAAATTAGAAGAATGAATAAAGACATTGAAGCTTTTAGAAGAAGCGGTAATCTTTTTAATAAGAATGGATACCTTAGTGCTTTGTCTAGAATAAATTTAGCAGAAGAACCTGAGAATGGTATTTTTAATGCGGTTCAAGATTACCAAGATACAGGAATTGACATACCTTTACAAGCTCTTAATATAAAAAATGGAGTAAGTGAATTTTTTAATCTAGAACGAAATAGTCCTAGAGGAAGAAACTATCGAGGAAGAGCTTTGTCTGACGAGGCTCAAGTAACGCGAGATGTAATTTCAGAGATACTAACAACTGGTCTTGTGGATATGACATCCAATAAAAAAATAAATACAGGTATTCAACGTAGAAGATGGAAAAGAACATCCGGTTTAAACAAAGCTATTATTGGATCTGTTATACCTGCAGGTAAGGCATATAAAGATAGAAATTATCCTTCTACACCTCCTGTACAAGGTCCTAAAACACCTCCTGAACTAGATCAACCTTATCAGAAAAAAGAATATATCAAGCGTTTAAAAGGTTTTGGTAAAAGAATACTAGGAAAAGCAGCTCCTGTTACGAATGCTATAGGAAAAGAAGTAGCAAAGACTGGAATAAAAAGTGTTATAGCAAGAGGAGCAGTACAGACTGTAATAAAAAATCCTTATGTAGCAATCGGAGCAGGAGTAACAGCAGCGTCTGCACCTATTTTTATGAAGTCTCATTTAAAAATATTACAAGACGAGCTTGGTAAAGATAAACAAGCGTTAGAAGCAGTGACAACAAGTGCTACAGGTATATATTTAAGATTAAAAGATTATAAACAAGATCCTGAATTTAATAAATCTTTTTTCTTTGATCCTGATAATCCAAACGCTAAACCAATTACAGACGATGCTACTCTTATGAATGCTGCTATTTCTTATACACTAGCTAACAGTGTTAGTGATATAAGAACTATGACTAACCTTAGTGGAGATAAACAAACAGGTGGATTGTTCGGAGCATCAAAACGTGGCGGACTGTTTTCAGACGTAAACAATTTTGTAATCAATACTGAAAAAGTAAACAATTTACTTGAAGAGAAGTTTAGTATACAAGACGGTCAGTTTATAGCTGAACAAGCTTATACAAGATTGAAAGATCCTTTAAGTAAAGTAGACGCAATAGAGTTAGAATTTAAACACATTGTAGAACAAGCTAAAAAAGGAGGCTTGTCTGAAGATGATGCAAATATATTATTAAAAAGATTTACATATGATATAGATGCAGCAGCAGTCTATAATGAAACTTTAGATTTTAGTACAGAATTTACAAACGCAGAAATTATAAATATACTTAAAGACTTAGACGCATCTGGATATAAATCAGTATATGAGTTTATGGAAGATTTTAGTGAAACAGATGTAGACAAAAGACGATATAAAAGATTTGATGATTTTACACCTTAATAGGAAAAGATATGAGCAACGAAACTATTGCACTACAAAATTATCTTGATCTAACTCAACAAAAAGACTTAGAAGAAGAATTAGAAGATGAAGGTCTTCCGCCTCTTCCTGCAGAATTACAAGAGAAATACCTTTCTTCTTTTAGTCCTGTATCTGAAGAAGCAGATGTGGGTAGAATCCCTGTAAATCTACAAAAATCTTATGCGAAAGATTTTGCAGGACAAACCACACTCTTAAAATCACAGCTACCATCAAAATATTCATTATCAGATCTTGAAAAAGATCCTGAGTTCATTATACGTGCCGAACGATTCATGGAAGAAATCGGCAGCAAAGAAGATATTTTTGAATACTTAAGAGATCCACAATTCAGTATATCATCTGCTGTGCAAAGATCAGTACAAATTGGTAATTGGTCAGACCAAGCAAAAGAAGATTATGCTTGGCTAGATAATACTTTTGCCAACGCAGACTTAGAAGGCTTTAAAGAAACAATGGGAATGATTAAAGATCTTTCAATAGATTTAGTATTTGATCCTGTCAATTGGTTAGCTGCTTTGTTTGCTGCTCCGTCTGCAGGATTATCTTTATCGGCACGAGCTGCTTTAAACAAAGCTACAAAAGAAGGCTTAAGAAGAATAAGTAAAGCTTCTCTTGGTCGTGTAAAAGGTGTTGCACAAGGTAGAGCATTAGAAGCCGGTAGAAAAACAGGACAGTATGGTATGGCAGAAGGCGCAGTATACGGAGGCGCACACGATTTCTTTTTACAAAACTCTGAAAAAGAATTAGGCTTAAGAGAAAACATAGACCTAACACAGACTGCTTTAGTAGGTAGTATTGGCGCAGGTTTAGGTGGTATTCTTGGAGGATCAATAGGTGCTTATACCGCTTATTCACCTATGTTAAAAACAAAAGCATGGAACTATGCAAACGCAACAGGTATTGATAAGTCTACAAGAGGAACAACAAAATCTCCTATTAAACCTGATGAACTAAGAACTGCTAAATATAACGAGTGGGCAGACGAAGAGTTAATACAACATGGTAATATATTAGAAGGTTTAGCAGATAAAGGTTTAATTAATTTACAGAAACTATTTCCTGAAGGAAAATTAGGACCTGCTCCTAAAGTTGTATTAACAAGGAAAACTCCTAAAGGATTAGCGTGGGCAAGATATAAGAGGAAAAATAATACCATTACTATAAACATGGTAGAGTTAGAAAAAAGATACGCTGCTAAAGCTTGGACTGATCCAAAAGTTAAAGGAGTAAATCCTCTTCCTGAAGATAGTTTTAAAACACTAGAAGAATTTAGAGACTTTATTTTATACCACGAAGCATCTCATTCTTATATGAAAAAAGGAGCAAAAGAAAGTAAAGCTGCTTATGAGAATAGAACAAATAGTTATGCTTTAAAGATGTTAGGAAGAGAAACTCCTGATACTGTCGAAGAAAAGCTTAGTACAATTATAGTAGAAAACACTAGAGATCCACTTACTAAAACTAAAAAAGAATTAGACACAGCAAGGAAAGGCGGAGAGCTTACTGGTGGACAGTACTGGCTTAAACGAGCATTGCTTGGTTATTATGGTAAATCAACTTCTATACTTGCAGGCGCGGCACAAGATTCTGTAGCTCTACAAGGTTTTCTAGGAAGACTAAGATACGACTGGAATCATACTTTAGCAAAAGGTGTGGATAAAGTTCAAGGATATACATATGAAGAAGGAGTAAGTAGACTATCAAGCAAATGGAAAGTAGGTTTAGAAGCAGCTATTAAACCTTTATTAAGAGCAACTTTTAAAGACGGAGATACATTAGGTAGTAGATTTAGTAATGTATTTAATGATGTTCTTAAACACGATGAGAACGAACAACTACTTCGTCTTTTATGGGAACCCAACGCTCCTAGTGTAAGATATAAAGATATTAATGGGAAACTTAAAACCGTATATATTAAAGGGAAAAACGAAATAGCAGATCCTGCTAAAGAATATGTTAATAGTAATGTTTTAATAGCCGCACGAAATATAAAAGGTGTTACAAATAAAATTGCAGACGAAGCAATTGCTGTCGGATTAATTACAAGATTGCAAGTTATAAAAAATTACTTTCCAAGACAGTTTCAACACGATAAAATTGTAGCAAACAAAGGTAAGTTTATTAGTATTATTGCAAACTCTAAGCACGCAAATCCTGCTAATGCTTATGCCTCTAATAAATATGCACTAGTTTCAGAAGCTCTAGATAAGAACGGACGTTTGAAATTTAAACTAAGAAAAGAATTAGAAGAAGCAGGATATAAATCTACGCGTGCAAAGGGTTCGTGGAATAATGTTAATGAAAAGAATATTAACTTAAAAGAACTTGAAGAATTATATGCTTACTCTACACAACAAAATAGAGTAGTAACTAGGCTTGGAAAAAAATATGGTGGACATTGGGTAGATGCAGATTATTTTGAAGGACGAGACTTCCTCAGAGAATCAATGGATAGCTTTAAAATTACTAAAGAACTTTCAAGCGATGAGATACTTGGAAATCAAATAAGCGGTAATGCGCTAATGAATTTACTTGGTAAGGATTATGATAAAGTTTTTGTAAAAGCTAGACAACTTAAAGCAGAAGCCATTGTAGAGAATATGCTTAAACGAAGAGAAATGGAGTTTATGGACGGTGCGTATATAGAAGCAATGAACTTTCACAAAGCACGTACACAGGGTAGTTTTAAAAATAGAGTATTCCATGAAATTCCTGATCAACACGTTTATGATGCAGATGGAAAATTATGGATTGAAGGTTTTGAAGACTTTGTAGATAGAGATGTTAATAGAGTTCTATCTAATTATACAATGAGTTCAGCGCGAACAATAGAAAGAGCAAGACAATTTGGTAAAAGTGAAAGTGTTTTTCAAAATAAGTTTATTGCTCCTATAAGAGAAGAACTTGATAATGCAAAATATTCTGAGCAAGAAAGAAAAGAAATAATAGACAGGGTTAAATTACTTTATAAAAGAAGCACAGGATTAGATGTCCCAACATGGGAGAATATACTTAATGATGAAAGGCTAGGACAAAAAGTAACTACAATTACAGACTGGGCAAAAACAAGTCAGCAGCTTGCGCATTTACCATTAGCTACTTTATCAAGTTTAACTGAACCTCTTATTCTTTTAAGTCGTATTGATAATCCAAATATATTAAGTCGTGAAGGTTATGAAACAGGACAAGTAATTGTAAAATCAATTGTAAAAGGAATTAGAAAAGATTTAGACAGGACAACAAGAGCCATTGGAAAATTTAAAGGTAAGAAAACTTATGGCATGAAAGATATAGATGATGAAGCGTGGAGAGAAATCTATGAAACTGGTCTTGCTTTAGAACAAGCTACAATGCAGAGACTAGAAGGTTTATATGGGGAAGCTCCAAGAAATGCAATTCATAGAGGTGTTCAAAATGCATTCTTCCATGCTAATCTTTTAACACAATGGACAGGTGCTGTTCAACTTGCTGCTTTTACAACAGGTAAAAGATTAATAAAACAAAATACTGAAAAGCTCTATAAAAACAAACAAGGTTTAATTAAATTAACAGATCAAGAAAAGAAAAGAGCTACAGATAGGTTGTGGGAAGCAGGTATTAATGATAAGGAAGCAATACTTTGGTATAAAAGCTCTTTAAATAAAGCAGGAGATTTTGATCCTTCTCTAGCACAAGGACTTCAAGGTTCTAAAAAATTAAGAGAAAAGCAATTAGCATTCCATGAAAATTATTATCAAAGAGGCGCGGCACGTTTTGCTAAAGAAATTATTCTTGTACCTACTACGGCTGCAGCCAACAGACCATTATGGCACTCACATCCTGCAGGTCAGTTGTTAGCTCAGTTTGCAGGATATCCTACTGCATTTAATAATACTATTCTAAAAAGATTTGCAAGAGAAGTATATACTGATCCAATACACGCAACACCAAAAATTATAGGAACAACAGTTCTAATGACAAGCGTGGCAACACTAATGAATGCTATTAGAAGTCAAGGCGATAGTTTGGCAGATAAAAGCGCAGGAGAGATTGTTGGAAAAAGTATTCAGCGTTGGGGTGGTATGGGTCCATTAGAAGTAGCTTATCGTTATAAAATTAATGCAGGTTTCGGAAGTGGACAGTTGGGATCTTTACTTAAAGCTCCTGCAGGACCATTAGGACAAGACGTTTTAGATATGATTTTATATCGTAAAGGATTAGGTGAGTTTGCACTTTCTAACCTACCCGGAAGTGCAGCTTTTCAAATGATAGGTGGAGATGCTTATAAATCTTATTTAACTCAAGCAGGTAGAAAGTTTGATAAAGGTACTTGGGGTAAAGCTTTTGGACCTGCTAAGAAAGGAGGTAAAGCTCCAAAGTCTAGATCATATTATAGCTTTGCAACCGGTGGAGTAGTTGATATACCTAATGCTATAAATGAACCCGATGAGAAAAAAGATCCTATTACAGGACTTCCATACAACCAACAAGCAGGAATCTTAGGACAAGACGAAGAAGAAAGGTTTGGATTTGTTATAGGTGGTATTGCGCGTAGAGTATATCACGGATCACCTTATAGATTTAATAAATTCCTACTGGAACATTTAAGTACAGGCGAGGGTAATCAAGCATTTGGTAAAGGATTTTATTTTGCTGAAGATAAAGCGCTTGCAGAGCATTATGCACAAAGACTTTATAAAGCTAAAACACAAGCTCTTGATGAATTACACACTAGAGCGGATAGGGGTTATACTGGAAAAGAATTATATGATTATCAAAATTATCAAGTTGGTGATGAAACTGTATTGCCTATAGATGACTATCCTAAACAAGTGATTACTTTTGAAAATGATCCGGAAACTTTTATAGACATATCAAGAAGTCAAATTGATCATAAAGGTGATGATAGTGCTGCTTTTATAATGGCGCTAGATCAATACATTATGCCGCGCCTTGCACACGCAAGTAAAAATAGTCGTGTAAGTTTAAAAGGAATTTTAGACAGTAAAGGATTTAAAAAAGAAATAGAAAACATACAAGAAAGTTTATATGAAATTGATATAAATGTAAAGGACTCACAAATAATAGATTGGGATAAAGACATCCTCGCTCAAGATAAAATTGTAATAAATAAAGCAAGGGGAGCGTTGGCTAATAAACTTCATAGTGAAAATAGACTTAATGATATGACGGCTGATTTTAAAGAGGCTATAGAGACTGCGAATAAAATAATTAATCAAGACGGATATAAAGGAGAAGACTTGCTTGAGGAACTTATACATCATAAAGTACCTCTTGCTGAAGGAATAGAAAGACAAGATCCAGTTGCGCTTTCTTTAGGTAGGAAAAGATTTCAACAAGAAGGCACAACTGTTGAGATTCGCGATGTTGAGCGTCAGAATAATTGGTTAGTAAACGCAGGTATTAAAGCTATTAAATTTCTTGATGGAAACTCTAGAGCAGAAGGTAAAGGTTTTAGTAATTGGGTAGTTAATGATCCAAGATTAATTGAAATTTCAAAAGTATATGGTGTGAGTATTCCGGCAGCAGCTACTATTTTATATGGATTATCTCAAGGACAAAGTGCTGAATCATTTAATAGACAAGGCTTTGCAGAAGGCGGTGTCGTTGGAGATGATACAGAAACAATGTCTTACTTAACAAGAGATACAAGAAAGGCTGCACCATATTTAGATAATAAAGAATTAATAACTATTACTCCTACAAGAAACCTCAAAGATTTTTCAAAAGGAATAACTCAAACAGTTTATCGGCATTTAAAAGAAGGAACAGAAATTGAAAACCTTGAAGATTTTGATCTCTCAACACAAGTAGGAGTTCCTGTACACACTAAAAATGACGGACATCAAGCAGGTAAAGTAAGACTTTATAATCCATTGGATTTAAGACAAAGAAAGATAAAAGATTTTCAAGGCTATAAGTTTGTAGATCAGTTAATAAGACATAAAACAATTCGTCAGATTATTGCTAATAATTCTAAGCTGCCTAAAGCAGAAGCACATGAAAGACTAAAAGATCTTATTGGACAATATCGCTCTGATGTTATACTGGTAAACAAACAACAGTTTTCTGATCCTCAAAAAATTGAATACGCTTTAAATGTTAAAGTAGCTAGAGATGCTAAAAATATACTAAGTGAACTAGGTTATGACAGTATTCTTTATAACAAAGACGGAGAGACAGCCGCTATGTTATTTGAACCCGGACAGTTTAGAGCTATTAAAGGCTCTGCACCTATACAATCAGAAACAGATGAACAGATGGAGTCTCTTGGTTTTCAACGAAGGCAATACAGTTTAGGCGGTTCAATAAGTAGACTTTTAGATAAAGTAATTAACACCAAAGCTGAACGAATCAGAAAAGGACCTGCTCCTCTTGCCTTTAGACAAATGTTTCATGATCTTGCAGGTGGAACAGATGAACTTACAGAGGCTGATTTAAGAAAAGATGAGATAAAAGGTTTTAAAAAAATTATACGAGAAGGTATGAAAGATGGGACAATTAAAAAAGTAGGTCGTAATAAATGGAATATAAGTTATGATGCTTATAAAACTCATGACAAATCTAAAGGTGAAACTATGTATGCTGATATAAATTTTAAAACTGGAATACATAAAATTATACCAAAGCTCAACAATCTTAATTTTAATTTTAAAACTACGGTTGGTCAAGGTACACTTATTAAAGATAAAAATGGAAACTTTATTGTAAAAGATCAATATAATTTTAATGATTCTCCGGGCTTAAAACTTCAACAATACTTTACAACTCCTGAAGGAAGAGAAACTTTAGGTTCTTATTTAAAAGGTATGCGATATGATCTAACAAGAAATTTAGAGAGTAGTGGATTAAGACCTCAAGATCAAGTAAAAGAAGGAGAGTCTCGTTTATATCCTGAAACATGGAAATCTGATACTTATGGAGAAGTTGTAGGAACAGGACCATTAGGCTTTAAACCTTTATACGGACAAGTCAGAAACTTTATGGGACATTTTGGAAGCGGTACTGGACAAGGCAGTATGATTAATATTAATCTAGGAAATCTACAAACAGAGCCTACAGATTTTATAAAGCCTGTATTAACTCCTCAACCTACTAAGTCTAACATAACAGAAAATCAAAATGTTGCGGTAGATATGATGAGCCAATATTATAAAAAATAACTTGACGGATTTTTAATACGATGCTATTATATACAGAAGAACAACTTGAAGCCTCTTATAAAATATATAGGCTTCACCAAATAAAACAAGATCTTTCTTGTATGACTTTAAATAATTTTAGAAAGCTCTACGAAGAACTAGCAGAGGAGATAATGCATGGGATTCCCCTTTGAAATAATTACAATGCTAGGATCTACATTGCTTAGTAGTCTTCTAAGTATATGGTCACAAAGTAGAAAAGCTAAAGAAGAACAACAGAAGCTTCTTATTACAAGAGGCGAGTTTGAGATGAAAGCTAAGAAGCAATCTCTTGATCACGGCTTAAAGGATCAAGGCTTTGCTTGGACACGAAGAATAATTGCTTTAGTTTCTGTACTTGCTATAGTAGTACTACCAAAAATAGTAGCGGTTTATTATCCTGATGTTGCTGTGACTGTTGGTTATACGAATTGGAATCCTGGCTTTTGGTTCTTCCGTGAAGGAAGAGAAGTTTTTGAATGGATCACTTTTCAAGGTTTGGTAATTACGCAGTTAGATACTAATTTAGTATCAGCTATTATCGGAATGTATTTCGGTGGCAGCTTAGTTAAAAAATAAAGGTAAAACAAATGAAAAAATTTAAAATAATTTGTAAGAAAATTTACAATAAAACAAAAGAAATTATTAAAAAATGTATAGAATATGTCCTAAAAGGAATAGGCTATATAAAGGATTTACTTAGTAATAGATAGTAATACCATTACTAGGTAGGTAAAGTCTTCTTAGAACGCTCATACGGAGGTCTAAGAGGCATTAACGAAGCATACTCTAAGTAGTATGTTTTACAATATTAATCTTGCTTATAATAAGGAGAATAAAATGGTCAATAAATATGGCTTAGTGGATTTTAAAGATCCAATCTTTTCATCGTTGTTTGTGGGATTTGATAATCTTTTTGAGAACATGACACAACTGTCACAAGGTTCTAAAAGCTTACCAAGTTATCCACCTTACAATGTGATACAAAACGGAGATGATTTCGTAATTGAAATTGCTCTAGCAGGAATCGACAAGAAAGATTTGAATGTCGAAATACAAGAGAATACTTTAACAGTTTCTTATGACTCTTCTAAAACAGAAGAAGACAAGAAGCTCTACAAAGGAATTGCTCAACGCTCTTTTAAAAGACAGTTTAACTTGTCTGAAGATATAGAGATTGAAGGTGCAAACTTTGTAAATGGTATGCTCAATATCTTTCTTGAAAGAGTTATTCCTGAGGAGAAGAAACCTAAAACAATTAAAATTAAATAATAGATATATGAAGTGGAAACAAAACGACAAGAAAGGTGGGTAAGAATTGATAAAAGACAACTGTCAGAAATGACAGAGGATTTTAAACGCTATCAATTAATGTTTCGTATATTATTTGCTTATTTAATTCTAGATGTTTTAATACACTTCGATCTATTAACTTAATTTTTTTTTGCTAAAGAGGGGAGCAAGATATGAAACAAAACAAACTTTTAATAGGAGCTTTGCTTTTATCTTCTGCTCTTTTCTTTAGTAATAATACAAAGGCTGATCCTACAGGTGACTGTACGACAGGTGAGTATTGTGAACAAAGTTCTTTAGCGACAACAAACACTACAACCACAACTAATACCAACACCAATAGTAATACAAATAACAATACTAATAGCAATACAAATAATAATACTAATAGTAATACAAATGTAAATACTTCAACAAACACAAACACAAGCACAGCTACTAATACTAATACCAATAATAATGTTAACTCTAATACATCGAACAATACAAACAGTAATACGAGTACTTCGACCTCGACAGCGACTAACTCGAATACCTCTAACAACACGAACACATCGACATCTTCGAATACTAATAACAGTACTAGTACAGCTACTAATACCAATAATAATAACAACACTTCTACTTCAAACGTTACTTCAAATGTAAGTACAAGTAATACTAATAATAATACAAGTAGTTCTACATCTAACAATACCAACAATAATAATTCAACAAGTACAAGTAATAATACAAACACTAATAATAATAATTCTACAAGTACTTCAAGCAATACAAACACTAATAACAATAATTCTACAAGCACTTCAAACAATTCAAACACGAATGTTAATAAGAATACATCTGATTCAAATGTAAAAAGCAATAACACTAACACAAATAATAATAACTCTAAGTCTGATAACACGAATAGAAACATAAACGAATCTAAATCAGAGCAAGTTATTACACAGAATATCAATCAGAAAGCACCGCCTGCTTCTGCAATCGCACCATCAATCATGAGCTACAGCCAAGACCTATGTACTGTAGGAAGATCAGGCGCTTTTCAAGGACAAGTCTTTGGAATCTCTACAGGTGCTACAGTTCGTGATGAGAATTGTGAACGCTTAAAACTTTCTAAGTATCTATACGATACAGGTATGAAAGTTGCAGCAGTTGCTATACTTTGTCAAGATATACGAGTTCATAAAGCGATGGCTATGGCAGGAACTCCTTGTCCATATGAAGGTAAGATAGGTGACGAAGCTAAAGCAGCTTGGAGTAAAAATCCTCAAGACAGACCTGATTACGAAGAAGCAAAAGATACTTATGTGTCGAGATGTTGGGGAACTTTAAACTCAGCAGGCGTTAAGAAATCTAGAAGAACTTGTAAGCGTGAATTTAAAACGAAAGGTTAGTACATTTTTATGTACGCTTTTACTTGCTCTTCCTGTTAGCGCCTCTTATATATATGAAGCAAACCAAAATCTATTTAATTTAGTTAACGAACAAAACACAACCAACATGGCAGTAGGTGACGATTCAGTCTCTGCTGCTTTTGATTTAGGATTTACATTTACTTTTTATGGTCAAGATTTTACCTCCGCACGAATGGCTACTAACGGCTGCTTACATTTTAAGACGACAGGATCTTATTGTAATGATTATACACCTGATCCGCTACCTGAGATTACATATACCCTTTATCCCTTTTGGACTGATTTAATACGAGATAATAATTCTAAGGTACTCGCTAAAAACTTTAGTGATAAGACTGTGTTTGGTTGGTATGACCTAAGAGAGTATAATCGTAGTGGTTCTGATAATAGTTTTGAAGTAATCCTTTGGAACTCTAACGATTCTTTTGAGTTTAGATATGGTGCATTGGATATTATTAATCACGATGTACTGATAGGTGAACAAGGAAGTGCAAGTGAACTCTATACTTATTTATTTCACGATGAATGTAGTACAGGCACTACTAATGTAGTAGGTACTTGTGTTAATACCAATTGGAATAGTACTTCGTTTAATACACTCTTAGAAAATGGAGGTAGTCTTTATGGTTTAGGTACAGGTAATGCTATTGATTGTAGTAATCCGCTAAATGATTCTTCGTGTAGTGGTTATGATGCAGCTTACTTGTCTCAGCAATGCGGTATAGACTCTTTATATGCAACTACTTGTCCTTTATATTGGCAAGCTTATGACGACCTACAATGTGATTTAGATTCTCAATACGCTCCTTTTTGTGCAGGATATAGCCAAGAAGAATCCGTAGCTTATTATGTAGAAGATGAATTTGATTATGGCTACACACAAGACGATATGTGGTATGACGAAGAATACGATGAATGGTTAGATCCAAACGATCCTTGTTATGAAAATGCTTGTGCAGATTTTACAGACCAAGACTGGTATGAGTTGGATGTAGAACAGTTTGGACAAGAGCAGGTCGATGAATGGTTTGGTACTGAAGTAGAGTTTAGTTCCGATGGAACAGTAGAATGGGAAACAACGAATATGGATTCTTATGAGGATGTTGATGTATTAATGGATGAATACGATACAGCGCAAGAAGAAATACGAATACAAGAGGAACTTTATTATGAAGAAGAATACATTTTTGAAGAAGAATATTTTCAGATGGAAGATGAATATCTTGATGCTTTTGTCGTAGACTATGAGTTAGAAACTTATGCTTCTGTCTTACCACACGAAGATACTTTATTATACGAGGAGTTTGAAAGACAAGAAATAATAGAAGAATATTTTGAAGAAGAAATAAACGAAGAAGAATTTTTAGAATTTGAAACTATTGAAGAACTAGATGAATGGTTTGAAGAGGAAGAAAATGAAGAAACAATTGAAGAGTTTGCTGAGACTATTGAAGAAGAAGGTGGAGACTTGGAGGATGCAGAGACAATTGAAGAAGAGATACAAGACCGAGAAGAAGATCGCGATGTTGTTGTTGCAGAGAATGAAGACAAGAAACAAGATAAAAAAGCAAGACAATTAAATGTTGTTGCGGATTCAATACAAGCTGCTTCTAATAGCATGAGTGGAACAACAGCAGGTAATTCTATACACTCTACAGGCAATACAGTATCAGCAGGCGGTGCAAGTACAGCAACAAGTAGTGCTGTGACATCTTCATCATCAGGACAAAGTATGTCAAGTTCTCCGAGTATTTCAGAACAGGTATCTAGTGCAGCAATGCAAACACAACAGGTACTTAATATGAGCGTAGGAACAGAGATGACAGGCAGCTCATCAATAGGTGACAATAATGTAGCAGTAGGAAATAACATAAGTGTGGGTAATACAACAACGGAGAATACCAACAGCAGTAGTAATGTAGCTGTAGGATCAGACACCACGACTACCTCTGAAACTACCACCAATACTAGTGTTGCAAGCAATACAAGTGGTGACAATAATGCAGCAGTAGGAAATACCAACAGCAGTAGTAATGTAGCAGTAGGAAATACGGGTGGTGATAATAATGCAGCAGTTGGCAATGTAGAAAATACCAACAACACAGCAGAACAAGTTGTTGCACAGAATATAAAACAACAACAAGAAGAATTAGAACAAGAACAACAAGAGACAGGTGAGTATGCAGACTCAACAGAACTTGTTGCTTATATGGGATATGTGGCAGGCTTTGATGCTTACAAACAAGTAGCGTTGCCACAGGCTAGTGATTGGTACGAGCCTAAAGCAATATATGTAAACGCATCTATACCTGATAATAATGCAGGGTTTTACAACCTTTATGCTACAAGTTTAACAGGATTAAATGAGATGATAAAACAACAACCAAATTTATAAAAACAAGGAGAACAATATGGATTGGTTTCAATCAAAAGCAGCACAGATCATAGGCTTGGTTTCTATTATAGGAACATTAGCAGGCTTTGGTTATACAGGTGCTACCTATGTTAATAGGATAGAAAACTTAGAAAATAAAATAGGTCGTATAGAAGGTACAGAAGACGCTCAACAAGAAATTGAAGAACGCTTTAGTTCTATAGAAACTTCTGTGACTTACATTAATAAATCAATTGATGATAGTATCATGCCTGAAATTAAAGAGAACAGCAACATGATTAAAACTATAGATGTAGATATATCTACTGCAACAACACAGATAAATGCAATAGAAAATAGGGTTAAAAGAATCGAAGATAAAGACGATAACCCATTGGCGAACTGATATGGGTGACGATCAACATTATCCTAGCGGAAGATTTGGTGGAGACATGTCTCGCAATGAAGTAGAGATGGACTTATCTAAGTTCATGGAAATGCTTCAAGAGAACTCTGCACTTAAAGATAAAATAAGAACCTTAGAAGATAAAAAGAATGACAACCCTTATCAAAAGTTTATATTTGTAGCACAAGCAATAGATGCTTGGAGAATTATACCAAGAGCTTTTCTTGCTGTATATATGTATCTATTATATTTTACAACCTTTTGGTTTATGGATCTAGCTGAACCTAGTTTTGAGCAATCTGGTTTGATTTCAATTGTTGTTGGTGCGGGTGCTGCGTGGTTTGGACTTTATACCAACAGCCATAAAGATAAAAAGTAATAGTATTGCAATAAATAAAGCTGCAGCTAACCCATATAAAGAAGCATAAATACTTTTATCTTCTTCTACTGTTGTTTGTTGTATTATATTTTTTTCTTGTGGCGCAGGTATAGTATCAGATTCGTTTAGTTCTTCATCAATCTTATCAACAATTGTTTTGGTTGCGTCAACAGGGATAGAGATAATCGTTTTACTTAATTCAACTGTTTCATCTATAACAGCGTTGCTTATTTTTTTTGTGGATTCAACTGTTGTTTCTATGATAGTGCAAGAAACTATTAAAAGAATTAGAATTAAAAATTTACTCCACTTAATCTTTATAACTCCTTGCGTCTAGTTCTGTTTCAATTTTAGAATGTACTTGGTGTAGTTCAGCTTTAGCTACGCGTACAATAGTTTCAAGTGTTGAGTAAGTGATTGGATTAAGTTTATTTTTAATCTCAGATATTTCAGCAATCTTTTGTTCAGTAATTACATTGCCTTTCTTATCCACGAGTACAGCGAAACTAATTATGTTTGCTTCATTTTTCATAATATCTCACACGCACCTGCTGTACAAGCAAGCTCCTTAGTATTCTCAGTCATGTCTTCCTTTTCATAATCTTTTATTAGATCCCAATCAATATTACTTGTTGTTTTCTTTTGCCATTCTTTATATTCTTTTGCTGTTATCTCTTGGTAAGGTGCTTGTTGATAGGAGTGATCAGCATAAGGTAAGAATGAAACACCTGATATATCATCAAAGTTATTCCATACCCACGAGCCTACATCCAACCATTCATGTTCTTTAATAGAGATAGTAGCCGATGGTTTATGTTCACACCAATGGTTTTGATAAGTCTTCCATATTTCTAAATGCTCTAAGGCTGTCAAGTCTTTTCTTGTTAAAGAACCTTTAGGAGATTTAATAGGAAAGTAGAACACTAAAGTATGTTCAGGCTTAGTAATATCATCTTCGTGATAGACTCCTTGATCTACCATCAACTGTGCAATAGGATCTTTCTTATCTGCTCTTACAGTTCTTATATAGTACTCGCTGTGTCTTGTATGAATACCTGATGCACTATCCACTAACTGACTGACAGTACCGCTTGGTTTAACACAAGTAATAGCAACTGATTGTTTTATTCCTAAATTAGCAGACCAACCTTCGTTTATAACAACTGCTTTGTTCTTTAAAGTTTCTAAGTTAGTGGAAAGTAATGTAGAAGTACTCAGTAATTTATTATCCATGATACCTGTAAGTGACACACCAAGTAATGCTTCTTCTTCTGTGTTATCTTTCCAAGCCTTTGTCAAGTATCTAAAGTTAGTTAAAGTTGCTTGGAAAGTTCCTAAGATTGTAGCAAGCTCTACCTTATCTGAAAGCGTAGACCAATTATCATCAGCACGAACAACCACTTCAGTTAGATTACAGAATTGTTTATTGCGCAATATGATTTCACTACAAGGATTACAACCAAAGTCTTTATAATCTTCTCGTCTTCCATTCTTAGCCGCTTGTTTCTCAGCAGCTTGGCGATTAAAGATACCACGCTCACCGCTTTTAGAATCATATAATGATAACCATTCGCGCATGAATGCTCCCATCTCTGCTGAATCTGTATAAGCTACAGAGTTATTAGACAATGCTCTGTGTTGGCTATGCTCCCACCAAGAACCTGACTTAGCATTACGCATACGCTCATCTGAGAGGTTGCTAAGAGAGATTAAAGCACTTCGCCTTACACCACCTACTACAACAACTTCTGCGATCTTACACATCAAATCATGGCAATCAATTGATACTAATTTCTTTTGTCCTTTAGCTACTGCATCAAAAAATATATTAGCAGTGAATTGAAAAAGATCAGCCAATGGTGCAGGACCACTAGCACGACCACCAAAAGTTTTAAGTCTAGCACCGTGTGGTCTAATGTTAGATAGATCCCATTGTGGTATCTGTCCTGAATAAAGAAGAGACATAAACTCTTTGTAAGCTTTTGCCCAACCAATCTTTGAGTCAGCAACTTTGATAACAGTATCAGTGTAGTGTATTTCTTCAGGAAGATCAGGAAGTTTATTAATATACTGTCGTTCTACACTGAATCCAACACCTGTACCACACATAAGTATATAAAGTGTCTCATCGAATGCTCTAGGTGTATCGACAGCAACATAACTGCAGTTAAACCCTGCTACGTTATCTCGTTCTAAAGCTGCACCTGCTGACATTAAAGCTCTCATGCTTGGCATAATGTCTAAGTTAAGTACAGCTTGTTCTAGCTGTGGTCTAATGTCTGATATATCAGTATCGTTATTCTTCTTTAAATGCTCCTGCATAAAGTCAAAGTATCTTGCAACTGTCTGTTGCCAAGTCTCGCGTCTTCCTGTATCTTCGTTCCATCTTGCGTATCTGCTAAGATGTATGAACTCTTGATAGCTTGTGGGTAGTTTAGTTTGTTCCATTTTCAATAGCCTCTATTTTAAAACAGTATTTTTTAAATGTTTCTATAGGAATTAAGCAGGCAATTTTTGATGTTGTATCTCCTTGTCCTGTTAAAGTTCTCGAAGAAATATTATTAGTTATAATACACTCAATTATTTTTAATGGAGTAATCCACAAACATTTCTCACCTGTAAAAATAACCCAATAATCTGCTGTTGTTGTTAGTAAGGCAGAAGGTTTATTAAACATCATTAATTCAATTATAATATTACCTGTTTCACAGCTTCTATAATCACCTTTTATTTCTATTTTTTTATCCTTTTCAGGAATAAATAAATCATAATCTTTAAACTTACCATCTATAAGAACAGAACAAGGATATTTTTTTTGTAGTCTTTTTAATATATACTCTTCAATTTTTCTACCGCGTTGTAAATCTTTATGAAAATTCTGTGTTGTATTAATTTGTTCCACTTTTTGTTTTCTCCTCTGTCCATAAGTGTATTGCTATAATAGCATAATGAATAATCTTTAATAAGTCTCCTTGATTCTTGTACTCTCCTGTGACAGGATCAGGTTTCTTACCATACCTCATTGCATACTTCATTATGTTTCCTATACAAAAGGCTTCTCCGTATC